>OLPG01001002.1_pt1 | contig 25397 bp, 23 predicted proteins | sample 1672311 | NCBI WGS metagenome assembly OLPG01 (sample SAMEA3136670, study PRJEB25190) | human gut metagenome | biome: human gut; feature: human-associated habitat; material: faeces | place: Austria | collected 2013 | reverse complement strand
TTCCCGGCAGCGGCGCGGGAATGACCGACTTGTGCTTGTCGAATGGCGGCGGATTCAATACCGGAGTGAGCAGCACCACGCGCAAGCCCAGCTTCGCCGAATGCGGGTAGGAAAGCGTGGACAGTGACTTGGTGACAACCAGCAGCCGTGCTTCCTCACCGGATTCCGCAGCATGTTCAAGCGCCTCGGCACGCCATTGGTCGACCACACGTTCCATGCAGGCGATCATTTCCGGAAACTCGACATCCTCCGTCAGCTTCAAATCAAGCCGATCCACAAACCATCCGTCAGCGGCGAGCGCCTGCGCGGCCCAATACAGCAATGGCCGATCCACGGTGTAGCCTATGCCCGGCATGATAAGCACATGCTTGCCGGTTTCAGTGTTCTTCACGCGGTTCTTACCCCATGGGGTGACCGCCGGCGTCACATTCTTCGTTTTCGCTGGTTTCGCGCTGTTCTTACCCATGCTGCTTCCCAAGCCGCCTCTCCATGCATTCCGGACGTAACCAATCGTCACGACTGGCATCGTTCCAGTAATGCATGCTAGGCGGCACCGACTACAATCCCCTCCACTCCACAAAGCACACATCGAACGGACTATAGTGAAAGAAAGTGTGTTTTTAGGGTTCGGAGGCGCCATGGAACATCGAACGTTCCACCGCATTCTCGCCGCAATCATAGCAGGCCTGATCGTTCTGGCAGGATACGGCGTCTACTATGTCAACGACTACCATCACGCCGTCAACGTCGGCAACGCGATCCAATCCAATCCAACGGTGAAAGTCACCGACATCGAAGACGGATGGCTATTCGACGGCCCCGGCACAACAACGGCGATGGTGTTCTACCCCGGCGCGAAAGTCGAAGCAAGCGCCTACGCGCCGCTCATGCAGGAAACCGCCGCGTCAGGAATCGACTGCTTCCTAATGAAAATGCCCGCCAACCTCGCCATCTTCGGCATCAACCGCGCAGACGTGGTACGCAGCGATATCGCCGGCTACTCATACGACCACTGGTACATAGCCGGCCATTCGCTCGGCGGCACGATGGCAGCAAACTACATCAGCAAACATACCGACAACTGGGACGGACTCATCCTCCTCGCCTCCTACCCAACCGATGACCTAAGCAAAACAAAACTACGCGTACTATCCGTATACGGCAGCAAAGACGACATACTGAACCGCAAAAAAGTCGAATCCGCGCGGCAGCGCATGCCGAAGCAATATTACGAACGGGTGATCAAGGGCGGCAACCATGCGCAGTTCGGCAGCTATGGCGTGCAGCAGGGCGATGGTGTGGCCGCTATTTCCGGTGATGACCAGATTGATCGGACCGTGGCGCTTATTAGGCAGTTCGTCACCAACAGTCTTTGAATTGTCCCCGTTTCCGATCGCAATCCGTTGCGACTTTTCTGTAAGTGATGAGTACGGGGTCGGTCCCGCTACTCTGGGAGCGCAATTTCACTTCGAACGGTTGCATACATGTGTTGGCGCGGTACCGTGAAAGTATGGCAACGCACATGCTGAACATCAAACGAATCTACGACAACCCTGCCGACGATGACGGCTACCGTATCCTTGTGGACCGCATCTGGCCGCGCGGTGTTTCCAAGGAACGCGCGAAGCTCGACCGATGGGCCAAAACGGAGGTGACGCCCACCACCGATTTGCGTAAATGGTTCGCGCACGATCCGGCGAAGTTCGACGAATTCAAAGCACGCTACATAGAGCAGCTCGATTCACGTCCCGAAGCGGCGCGATTCGCCGACGACGTACGCAATCTGCTACGCGACACCAACGTCACCCTGCTGTACGCGGCACGCGATCCGCGCGTCAACCACGTCGTCATCCTACGTGACTGGCTGTTGGAACGGCTCACCTGACACGTACGCTCACATACTCGCTCACGCACGTTCCGCATCACGTCCATTACAACGATTACCAGCTATTACGAAACACGCGTTTTCGTAGGATGAAACTTTCGTTACACGTCTGCCCTATGCCATCACGCGATGGGCGCCATGGCGTTGGCGTTCAAACGTTCGATGCATACTTTCAGGTCCATCAGTTCCTTACCAAACACCAGGAACAAGGGCTTCGGCCGGTCGAACGGCGGTCGGGCAAGGTCTTCCGGCTGGACGTATCCGTTCTGTTCGACGTAGTCGATGATTCTGTTCATCAGCGCGTTCTGCGCGGGACTGAGCGAATGGTTGTTGATGAATTCACCAAACGCCTTCATTGTCGCCTGATGGTCGAGTTTAATGATACGGCGCACCGACAGTCCGAGAGGAACGTCTCCGAACGCCTTCTGGTATTCCTCTCTGGAACCAAGCTCATGAATCATGATGTTTTCAAGGTTCGAGAAGTCCTTGCCGGAAAGTGGCTCGTTGTAGTGGAGTTTACGGAGGACCTCATCGTTGCTGTGCTCGTTGATGTATCGGTTGAGCTTCTGCTTGTAGTCTTCGTAATGCTCGGCTGTGTCGAATTCCCGTCCTTCCGATCGGTCGATGACAGGGTCCTTCAGGTCCGTGATGACCATTTTCCTGGCAGTGGAGTCCGCAATGAAGCGAATCAGATCGCGCAGTGTCATACGAATCCGCTCCAGTTTCTCAAGGGAGGCCCCATCGAGGTAATCCGGATTGTCGGCGACCAGTTTGATTTCCGTTTCCCGCTCTTTGACTTGAGGAATGGTCATGCGTTCCTTGAGCCTCGTGGCAATGGCACGAATTTTCGTCTTATGTCTCGCGGCGGTCCGTCCTCTGACGGAAGCCACCATAAGGCCGTACATCAGCGCGTCGAAACGTAACGCATACTCGTCTTCGCCGTCGTAATGCGTAAGAGAAGCGACTTCACCGGTCAGATCGTGCACGTCAATGTCGCTTAAATGTTCGAACGTTTTAATGTTCCGGTATTTTTCCACGTATTCGCGCCGCAATCGCACTGATACCTTGGATTCGTCCAAGGATGCGACTTGTCCGTGAATGTCGTTGACGAGTTCGTCACGCCATGCCATGAGGTTTTCGTCGGAAGTGAATTCGCTCGACTGTAATGCATGGACCAGTTCGGTTTTGCGTGAGAATATCCTCTCACTGAGGGACGTGACCGGCTTCTCATCGGCATCGTTCTTCTGCTCACGGAAGAATTCGAAATTACCGCAATAGTCGAAAATGTAGAAACGCTTCTTGTCCACGTATTCGCCGTCGATGCCGTCCACGCAGTCGAGTCCTTCACATAGGCGTGTGCCACGACCGATCATCTGCCAGAATTTGATACGCGAACGAACTTTTTTGAAGAACACGAGATTCACGACTTCCGGCACGTCCACGCCGGTGTCCATCATGTCCACCGAAACGGTGATGACGGGCATGGTTTTGCGTTTGAAATCCTGGATGATCGCGTGCGAGTAGTCTTCGCCGTGCACCACGACCTTGATGAAGCCGCCACGAGCAAGCTTGGGATATAGTGCGCCGAATCGTTCCACGATGAAACGCGCGTGTTTTTGGTTCTGCGCGAAAATGATGGTTTTGCCTATCTGTTCTCCGCCCATGGTTTTGATGCCATGTTCCATGAGGTCTTGCAATACGGCGTCTACCGTGCCGGCGTTCATGACGAATCTGTTCAATGCGTCCGCGTCGATATGGTCGGGTACTTCGACTCCGCCCTCGCCATCGTCTTCGCCGAAATCATCTTCGTAACGTTCCTTGTCCTCTTCGGACAGGTCATCGTATGTGATGCCTTCGTCGGTGAATTTGGTTTTTGCTTCGATGTTGTAGAACGGTACGAGATAGTGGTCTCGTTCCACGGCGGTTTTGTATTCGTACAGATACGTTGGCACGCCATGTTCCGCTTGGAAGAAGTCATAGGTGTTGCGGTCCACTTCATCGCGTGGTGTGGCGGTCAAGCCTACGACCAACGCGTCGAAATGGTCGAAAATATCCTTGTATTTTTTGAAGATAGACCGGTGTGCTTCGTCCACGATGATCAGGTCGAAATGTCCCGGAGAAAACGCAGGCTTTCCGTCAGATGCTGTTTCGGTGTCGATTGCACCGATCATCGTCTGGTAGGTGGAGAACACCACCCGGGCGTCGACGTCGTGCTTGTTGTCGCACAGATTGCATAGCGACCAGTCGGGATAGTATTCGCCGTAAGCGCTTTTCGCCTGCTTGACCAGTTCGACACGATCGGCAAGGAACAGCACGTTTTTCACAAGCCGCGCGCGCATGAGCACGTCGGTAAGTGCGGCGGATACGCGGGTTTTGCCTGTTCCCGTGGCCATGACGAGCAGTCCACGACGCTTGCCTTTCCACAGGTTATCGCAGAACGCTTTGATCGCTTCGATTTGGTAGTAGCGTCCGGCGACTTTCTCGTTCACCGGAACGGTCCGCGGATCGATGGCTTCCCTGCGCCGGTTCATAATGCGTTGCAGGTCATCCTGCGAGAACACTCCCCCGACCGGACGGGATGGACCGTTCTCGTCATCCACGAATTCCGTGGCGTATCCGTTGCTCAGGAAAATCAGCGGACGGTATCCGAATTCGCGTTCCAGACATTTCGCGTACTGTCTGGATTGTTCCAGTCCTTTCTTCGGATCATACGAGGTTCGTTTCGCCTCGATGATCGCCAGCGGCTTGCCGTCTCTGCCTTTGAGGTAGTAGTCGACATAGCCGACCTGCCCCTCATGGTCTTCCATACCGGTGACCTTGCGTTCTTTGACGACCTCAGCCTCGGAATCAACATCCCATCCGGCGAGCCGCAAATCAAGGTCGATGAACCGTTGCCGCGTCTCGTATTCGCTGATATCCATCTCGCTGTCCGGCATGGGTGGACGCGGAGCCTTCTGCACGGACAGCGCGGCTCGGGATTCCTCAAGCTGACGTTCGAGTTCCTGGATACGTTCGGTTTTGGCGCTCAGTTCCTTGGCGAGTTCCTGTTTCGCGGCGTCTTCTTTGGCTTGGACTTCCTTACGGGAGAGCGCTTGTTGGACGCACGGCACTTGTTTCGGATCGAAGACGCGCTTTTCGTACCATTTGCCGTACGAGTAGTCGATCCATTGGATGAACACGAACAGGAGTTTCAGATCGAACATCGCGTCCTTGGGACTGATGCGCGTCTTGCCATGGACGGTGATGTTTCCGGCTTTGACGATGTATTGGAACGAATCCAACATTTTCTGGTTGCCGATCGCGCGTTCGAAAGTGGGTTCGTGGATTAGCGATTGGAGATTGTCGCGATACGGCATTTGGATGGAACGGTCCGCCGCGTACACCCATTTCACCGCCAGTTCGAACGCTTTGCGCGTGGCCATGGCGCACATGGTCGGAGAAATGGAGAACGCTTTTTCGGCTTCGACGCATGGAATGGCGAACTGCTCGTAATCATCCTGACCCAGCAGGAACGAAAAATTGCTCATGATATGCCCCTCCAGCCCCATCACACCGCGGAAAACACCATATGAGTTCATCGTACCGCTTCCACGGCTTGCATAGGGTGTTATTCCAGTGTTTTTCCAATCGTTTCTAGTCTGTGTCAGCCACAGAAAAGAAGCTTGCATGCATAATTCCAGAGAGGCTGTTGAGAAGGCGGAGCATTCCGCCAAATCGCGATTTATCGACCTGCGCGACGAAAGCAGCAAACTGTTGCTGCAACTCAATCGGAGGCAAAGGCATACTGAAACCGCTAAGTGCCTTCTTGTTGACTTTCGGCATTTGCGCACGGCCAGATAAGGGAAGAATATACTCCAGAAAATATGCCGAACGCATCACTTCAGCCAAATAAACACGATTGCATTCCCCCGCTATTGGAAGAATTGGATATGCATCCGATGAGCATACCCCAGAAAAATCAGGAAGCGCCACTTTATTTAATGATGGACGTATTTTGCTATAAATTAGATGTTCAGGAGTAAAAGGGTATTTTCCACTTATAATCCCGTCTTCAGCAACAGTTCGATATCCTGAGAGTCGACCAGTCCCAGATTCTATACTATCAATGCCAATATGAGGCATATCCAGATAAGGAGTAAGGTCATTAGCCATGTGAGTATCAATAATCGCGAACGTTTCGAATGGTTTGATAGGCCAACCGTTCGTATCAGACTTAAGATCTCCGAACATTTCGACAAACCGGGATTTGACGAGAGCATCAAGACCGCAAAGCTGTTTGCGAACAAAACCAACTTGATTCTCAAGCTTTCTTAATATGTCGACGACCCTGTTCTGTTCATTAATAGGTATAGCCGGAATCTCAATAGCCTTAAGAGTCTTCGAGGTGATACCGGCAATCGTCGCACCTTGAGCCTGCGCCGCAAGAAGTGGCGCTTTGTATTGAAGAGCCAGTGAAATGTATTCCTTGTTCCATGATGCTTCATCGATTCCAACAATTGAAACGATATCCTGGCTAGTACACATCGGGACAGCATTAATCGCAACTTTGCCTACTCCGACTCGGATTCCCACCATAATTGATTTTTCGGGGACAATTTTTGTGGCACTCTTGGCAACCGCTTCCTCTGTGATGAGCTTGACTGCGTCATTTTTGCCAAGGAATTTTCCATTAAGTGCCGTAGTCCCGATCCAAGGAATAGAACCGTTAAAAAACTCAGGATGTTTACTTGAAGGTGTACCGCCACTCTGAGTTTTTCCAAGTTCGCCAATTGTTACTTTCTTTCCGACAAATTGGGGTTTGCTCGATGTCATGAGATGAATTTGCGGTGGGAACGCTTGACATTATCCTGATCAACCTGCGCATAGCAAAGCGTGGTATCGATTTTGCTGTGTCCAAGCAATACTTGCACTTGTTCGATCGGCATGCCTTTGTCTATGGCCTTCGTAGCCAAGGTACGTCGGAACTTGTGCGGATGCACGTGTTTGACGCCCGAATCGTCGCCGAGTTTGCGGAGTCTGGCTTCAACTCCGCTGATTTCCAACCTTTTGAAGGGACGATGCAGGGAAACGAACAAGGCGGGCTCGTCATCCATTCGCTGTTCAAGGTATACGAGCAGATGAGTTTTCGCACGGGCATCGAAGTAGACTCGTCGTTCCTTGTCTCCTTTGCCGTGGACCACACATTCGCGTGCATCGAAGTCGATATCACGACGATTCAGCTGCACCAGCTCGCCTACCCTGATGCCCGTAGATGTCAATAAATCAATCATTGCAAGGTCACGCGTCTCCTTGCAGGAGTCACGGAGTTGTTCAAGCGATTCGTCCGAATACACGGGTTTCAACGTTCTCGAAGTCCTGATTTTCTTGATTCTACGTACAGGGCTTTTGTAAATGTAGTCTTCCTCTTCAAGAAAGGAGAAGCAACTGGAGATGACGCGGCGGATGTTGTCGATTGTTGTCTTGCCTACGCGGCCATCACGCGAATATCGTGTGAGATAGTCGCGAATATCGTCGGTGGTGATGTCGTGAGCCGGCTTGGAGATTTCCGTAGCAAAACGGGACAATGTGGTCGCATAGTAACGCAACGACCGTTCTGAACAACCTTCGAGCTTCTTCGCGGCAAGAAACAAGTCTATGCATTCGGTCATTGTTTCGGGACCGCGTGGATTCCCACCTTTCTCAGTTAGACAGGCCACAAGCACCGTATGAAGTTCCGAAGCCTGCTCATCATTCAGCATAGGGGCCATAAGACGGTCAATTCGTTCGATTGTCTGTTGCATGAGAAAAGGCACCTCCTTGTTGGTTTCCCTACAAAAAAGGTGCCGTAAGCCATCGAGAACCTTGCAATATCAGGGTTTAACGAACTCTAATCTCCGAAATACTCCTGAGCGAGGCTATCGTAAAGCATTTGCAGTTTTTCGATCTGTTGCTGGGCGACAAATCGCGATTTATCGACCTGCGCGACGAAATTCAAATACTCCTTTTGCCGCGAGATAGGCGGCACGGGCAATTTCAATTTCTTAATCATTCCAAGGTTTAGAACATTCATTGTTTGTCCATGTGCTCTGCCAAGCAGCGAACTGCGAACGGACTCCAGAGAAAACGCAATAGCGAAATACTCTGGAAAAATCTTTCTTTTATCAAAAGTAATTTTGACAAGTCGCGGATTGATAATTCCAGGCTGACAGTCCTCTGAAAGAATCAGAACTTTTCCCACCGTGCCCACTAGGCTAATTAAGACATCGCTCGGCATTACTTTACAACTATTAAGCTGCTCATATTTCTCTTTATCAATGTAATAGTTCCCCAAAAATTGATTGCCAGAGATGACTTGCTCTTGTCCATAGACCTTATATCCAGATTCAGCATAGACTTCTTTTTTCAAAGCCGAACCAAATGGGCCTGCTTTCATTGAGTTTTTAATTGGCGCAGCAAGTTCTTCTACCGAAGAAACAGACATTCTTAATGGGTTGCGTATTGGATCTCCGAACATTTCGATAAACCGGGATTTGACGAGAGTGTCCAGTTGTTGAATCAGCAATTCCGCTTTTGTTCGTGCTCTTTCAATGGAAGAGAGCAAATCAATACGCTGATGCTGCAATTCCAAACTCGGAATCGGAAAAACCGCATTAAGCAAGGTTTTTTTATTCATACGAGGCATTTTCGATCCAGCGGTAGATGATACCGCCAAATTTACAAATGAATTAGAACGCAGCAAATAGGCAAAATAACGTCGATCAAGAACTTCGGGATTCACAATAAGCGGCAACATTTCCGATGTCGCTAATCCCGGTTCATCCGCTACAACCACTTTATTTAGATTCGGGCGAAGCTTGGAATATAAAACCGCATCAGCAGTAAACGCAACAGTCGAAGTACCAGCAGAATCAGCTTTCATCCGATTTTTTACGATGACTTTGCCTGTACCTTTTTCTACCGCATCTAGGTTAAGCACCCAAACATTATTGCCAGATGGCATTGAAGCTTTCTCAATCTTGACAATGTCTCCAAGCCGCACCTTCTTTCCGACAAATTGGGGTTTGTCAGTCATTCTGGCCTCCTCCGAGCATTTTGTGCAGTTCCGCGAGGCTTTCCGTCATCTGCCTGTTCAAATCATCAAGATCGGCGAGGATTTCCTCAGTCGGTGGATATTCAATACGTTCGTACTTTGTTTCCGCGTACTTGTTGAAGCTGAAATCGTAATCGTTTTCCACGATCTCACTCTTCGGCACCAGAAAGCTCTTATCAGTACGGGCGCGCTGTTCTTCCGCGTCGAGGTTTCCCCATCGCTCGAGAATGTCGGGAATGTCGTTGTGCTTCTCGTCCGGGTCACGCTTGTCGTCGAGCGTGTATCCGTCACCCTCCATGTTGTAGAGCCAAACCTTGTCCGTGCCGCCCGCGTCCGTCTTTGTGAACACGAGAATAGCGGTGCTTACGCCCGAATACGGCTTGAATACTCCTGACGGCATGTAAATAATCGCTTCGAGCCTCTGGCTGTCCACCAGTTCGGCGCGCAACTGCCGGTATGCCTTCGAGTTGGAACGGAACAGCACGCCGTTCGGCACGATGCACACGCAACGGCCACCAAGCTTGAGCATGCGCAGGAACAATGCGACGAACAACAGCTCCGTCTGCTTAGTTTCCACAACCGCCTTCAGCGAATCATCGATGTCCTCAACATCCACGCTGCCGGTAAACGGCGGATTGGCAAGAATCAAATCAAACTTGTCGCGGATGGCGTTCAGACGGGACAAGCTGTCCTGGTTGCGGATGTCGGGATGATCGATGGAATGCAGCAGCAGGTTCATCGCGGAAATGCGCACCATGGTCTGATCCGTGTCGAAACCAGTGAACTGCTCGCCGGAGAACGTCTTCCACTGTTCCTCGGTCATCTCCTGGCCATGGTTCTTTCTGATGGATTCGGCTGCGGAAATAAGGAATCCCGCCGTGCCGCACGCCGGATCACAGATAAGCTGGCCGGGTTTCGGACCGGCAAGCGCCACCATCATGTTCCTGATGTGCTGTGGTGTGCGGAACTGACCGTTCGTGCCCGCGGTATTGAGCTTGCTCAGCATGTATTCGTACAGGTCGCCAAGATCGTCAGCGTCCTGCACGTAGTTCGACAGCAGCTCGTCGATGCCGGAAACGGCCTTTTCAAGCGTCTTGGGCTTGTTGAAACCGAAGGCAGCGTCCTCCATGCTTTCCGCAAAGGCGTTATCCGAATGCATGGTTTTGATGAACGGGAACGCCTTCTGGCTGACCACGTCAAACATCTGCTCCGCAGGAAGATCCTTGAACCGGCTCCAACGGATTGCCTGTCCTTCCTCCGTTTGCGGGAACACATGCTTAGCAGTCATCCCCAGCATTTCCATGTTCTCGGCTTCGAGCTCCTTGTCATCCAAGGATTTCATGAACATGAGGTACGTCAGCTGCATGATGACCTCGATGGGGTTGGTGACACCACCCTCCCACATGCGCTGCCAGATGTCGTCAACCTTGTTCTTCGTCGCTCCGGTAATCATTTACTATCGTCCTTGCTTGTTTCCTACGTTACGTAGTCTACCGGCATTATCGTTTGGCCATCGCATCCAGCCATCCGAAATTATGTACATTCAACTCTCAACTAGCTCTCTCAGAGTTTCCCGGAATATGTGTTCTGCAAATCACGGATATGTTCGTGCCGAACTGCCTTATCTATAATATTCAGGCTTTCCAACCTGTCCGCCACTGCGTTCATGTCAAGCCCCATGCATTGCGGATGGTCAAGCACCGCAGACTTCAGATCATTCGTATGCACCACGAACTCGCGATCGAAGTGAGTCTTCACTTTGAACTTGGTACGATTCGCAAAGCATACAATCGAAATGAAAACCGAATCTTCCAATCCCAATAATTCCTTCAAACATTGAATGTGCCCGTAATTCTGCCGCAAAGGCGAATGGATTTTTCTTTTGTTCTTGCCAAGGTACATGAACCATTCAGAATATTTGGAATCGCCGTAAATCGTGCCGGTATAATTCTTCGTCTCCACCACGTAAATGCCATACACCGAAACAACCACATGATCAATCTGATGCAGTCCCGTCGAATCCTTGAGCACCAAATCGTTCAGCAAACGGTACTCTGATTGTGGCAGTTTCCTCAGTTCCTCACTAGCCCAATGCTCACCAGCCTTGCCAGTAATTTGATTGCCCCAAATCGTTACGATTGTCGCAAGAATCAGAATCGGCAGAACAATCGCGACATACCAAATAGTCAAATCCGACTGAGCAAAAGCAACGGTGGCAAAACGCATCACTGCGACCCTTCTTCCTTGAACAACCCTCACTTGCAGCATACCCCCTCTTTCGCGTACGTCAGAGTAGAATGACAAAAACATAAAACATGCGAAAATTAAAATCACAATTTCTTAACAGGGAACAAAACAGAAAACGCGGAAGGAATGCAGGATGGCTGGAAAACATGTCCGAGTGTCCGCTGAAAAGAAGAGTCACGCTACGAAACGCTCTTTTTCATCTTCTGACGCAAAAAACATATCCCAGCAATGCCAGAAAATCCAGGAAGCGTTAAACGAAATCGCAAAATCCGACGCCATTTATTGGGAATCCATCCAGCATCCGCGTGAAAGCGCTACGCGATAGTGGATACGTAACGTACGCCGACATGCTGACCTCGTCTATATATCAATTGGCGGCCATACGAGGTATCAGCGAAGACGGTGCGCGAATCATCAAACGGATCGTCAGCGAAGCAGCTGACAAAGCTTCTACGACAACGAAGTTGCGGCTCAGCGCGGATAATCGGACTGAGGACATGACCCGTCTGATAACCGCAGTATCCCAATACCAGCAGGCGAAACCGCTGGCAGAGGAAAGCAACCGGCTATCCCAGCAATATTCAAACACCATCCAAAACGCTCTGGAAGACATCAAGGTTTCAACCGGAACATTCCGTTGGCTGTTCGCGTCTCGACAGACAAAGCAAAACGCCATTGAGTCATACAAACTCCTTGAGGAGACGCTGCACGGTGAGTACGGGCAAACCGCGGAAAGGCTGCAGTCTGGGTCCGTCGCTATCGAAGCCCTTGCGGAAGACGATGCGTGGGATTCCTTCAAGAAACATCCCATCTCATATGCCAATACTCTTGAAGAAATCGTTCCGGGACTGCTGGGCAATGGCGATACCGTGTATGGGCTTCCGGAAAACCTTGCCAAAGAAGTTCAGGAAGAGTGCTTCTTTCCCGACGGATTGCTGTGCGATTTGCGTCGATACCAGGAATGGGGCGTGAAATACATACTGCATCAAAAGAAAGCCCTTCTCGGCGACGAAATGGGCTTGGGCAAGACGATTCAGGCAATCGCCACCATGGTTTCGTTAAGGAATACCGGGGCAACGCATTTCATTGTCATATGCCCGGCAAGCGTCATCGTCAACTGGTGCCGTGAAATTCAAAAGTTCAGCAAACTGCGAGTCATAGCAGTGCATGGCCTCAGTCGAGAATCAGCGTTGAAAGATTGGCAACGAACCGGCGGCGTTGCCGTTACCACCTATGAGACCACTGCGTATTTCAAGTTTCCCGACAATTTCACATATTCGCTGCTTGTGGTCGACGAAGCGCATTACATCAAAAATCCGAGCACGAACCGTTCGAAAAATACGAAGGCGATTGCGGAGCACGCGGAAAGATTGCTATTCATGACAGGCACCGCGTTGGAAAACAAGGTGGACGAGATGATCAATCTCATCAAACTATTGCAACCAAGCATTGCCATGCAAATATCCGGAATGAAGGAGCTCTCTTCGGCTCCCCAGTTCAAAGAGACCGTCGCCCCTGTGTATTACCGTCGCAGAAGAGAGGATGTGCTGACGGAGCTTCCAGAACTGTCGGGAATCAAGGAATGGTGTCAACTTTCCGATTCAGAAGAACGCAGGTACGAAGAAACGGTATTCCGCAAAAATTACAACGCCATCCGACGCGTGTCCTGGAACGTACCGGACCTGAAAGACTCTGGCAAAGCGAAACGTCTACTGGAAATCATTGAGGAGGCAAAGTCGGAAGGCAGGAAAGTCCTTGTCTTTTCATTCTATCTTGACACCATCCGGAAAATCGCGGGCATGTTGGGTAGCCAATGCACCGAACCAATCAACGGATCCATCACACCAACGAGGAGACAAGAAATCATCGACGATTTCGACAAGGCGCCTGCTGGGCAGGTTCTGGTGGCACAAATCGTTGCCGGTGGAACGGGACTTAACATACAATCGGCCAGCGTGGTAATCATATGCGAGCCACAGTTGAAGCCATCCATCGAAAACCAGGCGATTTCCAGAGCGTATCGAATGGGACAAGCCAGAAACGTTCTTGTCTACCGCCTACTCGCCGAAAATACGATTGACGAGAAAATCACGGACATATTGGCACGAAAGCAGGAAGTTTTCAACGCGTTCGCCAACGAATCGGCCGCAGCGGAAAACGTCGAAGTGGATGAGAAAAGCTTGGGCAACATCGTTCAGGAGGAAATCGACCGTATCAACCAAAAACGAAATGGTATGGAAACGTCGACGGGAACCGTAGAAGTGATCGCTGTGGACAGCAATCGCTCCCAAGGAAACAATCGCGATTAGGCACTTGTGTCTGACATTCCACATACGGCTGCAATATCGCAAAAACCTGTGGTATTTCGTGAGTTACGGCATAGTACAGCCAGTCGCAATCAGACTCATCGTAATCATGCGCAATCCAATCGTGCATGTCACACTTACCCCACACCAAGAAACATCTGGCTCCATATTCCGGAACTCGTCTGGCAGCTTCTTAGCTTGCTCCCCCGCTCGTGCAATCGCTATGGCAACGGCATTCTGTTTCTCATCATTCTCAGCGAATTCCTCAGCGCTTAGCCCTCCAAGGAATCGTTGCGCACCATGAAGAGCGCGGACTATCGCGACGATATGCAAGGCATCTTTTTCCGTCGTTTTCATAACACACCTCAGATAATGCGGAACATCGGATTGGAGGTTATGGAATTGACGAATATCACACGCTGCATTTCAGCCAGTCTGTCCTGCAGTTCAGTGGTAATGTATCGTTTTTTTCGCCAAGTCGATCTCCCGACCAAAAGTCGATGCAAGATCATCACGCAAAGCCCACTCATCAATCATTGGATTGGCGGTGTCGTCAAACTGATAGATGAAACCGATATCCGAATCCGCATGCCCCTCCCCTCGAGCCATGGAACCGAACAGGTACAGTTCATTGACATGATGCCGCAGCGCGATAGGACGAGCAATCTCCGCTATCTGCTGCGGCATAGCGACCCGCGAAATCACATCAAGCGCTTTCATAGAGCTAGAACATGTGCAAGTTTCTTTTCCACCTGGCGCATGACATCATCTTCCAAAATTCCAATGCGTTGGCCCAATGCCGAAGTGTGCACTGCAAGAATCTTCTCCGTCATCACCCAACTTATTTTAATCAAACCATTCTGCGCAGTAGGAGGAACTTTAACCCGGGTAGTCATATCATCCGACGTAAAAGAAATCATCAGGCATACCACGGTAGAGTCAAAACCCTCGATTTCATCATTCTGCACAACGACAACCGGCCGAGGCTTTCTCGCGTAACCATCAGCCAGCACAGTCCAGATTTCACCCCTCCTCATCAGCGATCATCCTCATCGACAAATCATTAGCGAAATCAGAAGCCTCCCGTTCATTCTCGAACGGTTCCGCAACCTGTCGAACTCGTACCTGGTATGGGAACCCCTGATATTCATTAAAGGACGAGACGAACATACGCAGCGCATCAGCCGTGGAAAGACCGAGCTTCTTTGTCGTTTCACGGAACTCTTCCGCCTGATCATCATCAACACGTGTCGCAAGCTGAACTACCATTGCCACTCCAATCACTATTTTTTATCATTTTATATCTTATTGACATGTTTTGCTAATATTCCATATCTGGATTACTAAAACTCTAGATTCACAGAATTTGCAATGTGGCAGCCGAACGCCGAAACCCGAAGTATGAGCGTTGGAATTCCAACGCTCATACTCGCCATAATCGCCAAACAGTGCCACAAACAAGCCAACAAGCATTTTGGGGAAGGCTTTTCACGTAATGTTGCGCTCTATCATTGATAAAGGCATCCAGCAACCGCATACCGTAAGGAATCACATGCGCTATTTCACTTCGGACACGCATTTCGGCCACCCTCTGGTCACCGCACTGCGCGGATTCCTGAACAATGGCAGGCTCCGCGCCGAATACCGTGATGTCTGGCAGGCGCAGGGGCGTGCCGCCGCGCACACGTGGATCAAACAATATGTGCGCGACAATCAGACGTCGTTCAAAGCAATCTGCGACATCACACGCCATGAGAACACCATCATCGGCAACATCAACGAGACCGTCGGGCGTGATGACGAGCTATGGATTCTCGGCGATCTCTCCTACCGTTGCACCGTCGAGCACACGCTCGACTGTCTACGCCGCATCAACTGCCGCCATCTGCACCTGATCATCGGCAACCACGACCGCAACTTCCGTCTCCGCTCCAATGACGCGCTATACGAGGACGTGTTCGAGACCATCGACGACTACCGTGAGATCGACATGGAGCTTCCCGTTCTCGACGGAACCGGCAAGCCGACGGCCGCAACCGCACGGCAGACCATAGGCATGAGCCACTTCCCCAGGCTCTCGGCATTGGCCGAAGAACACGGCAACTGGCCGGAAAACTGGAACAAGTTCGCCGATGTGGCGCCTACCACCGAAGGTTGGCTGCTCTATGGTCACACGCATCAAGGCATTCCCGACGGCACCGATCCGCTCAGCGTGAATGTGGGGCTCGACGCATGGGATTTCAAGCCAGTCAGCGAGCAGCAGCTCCTCGCCTGGTTCACATTCCGGCACGCCGACCAATCAAAGTAAATTCCCCCGAGCATGCGTCATCGTCCGGAGGCGAAGCGGGTGAGGACTCCCGACTTGGCCAAGGCTCGGTAGAGGATCCACGAGCCGAACCCGGCGAATACGATCGCGCTCAGCAGCTCGCATGCCGTGCCGATGAGTCCGCGCGGGCTGAAGAACGAAAACGCCTGGTAGTAGAAGAACAACAGGTAGAAGTTGTATACGATGCCGATCGCCACGGATGACAGCAATGTGACGCCAGGCGTCCAACGGCGATAGCGGAACAGTGCGAACACCGTTTCGGCGGCGAGCGCCTGCACGAGCGCGATCACTACCAGACTCACACTGTATTTCGTGCCGAGCACCACTTCCACGAACGAGGCGACTAACAGCACGTAGGCCGACGCGCCCGGTTTGCGTACGATCAGCAAGCCCAGTGTGGCGGGGAAATAGAACAATGCGTGCAGCAGTGCCGCGGAGCCTGGAAGTATCAGAGTCAGTAAAGGAAACAAGCCATAGGACATGCCATCGAACACCCAGAACATCACGCCGGACATTACGCCGACGGCCGCTCCGACGGCGATGTCGACGACACGCCATTTCAGGGATCTGCGTGTTTCCTCCGTTGTTTGCGGAGCATGCTTCAGCATCGGGATGCGTGGTTTTTGGGTAATCGTTTCAGAGGATGGCTCTGCCATGATGAATCCTTGCCTTGGTTGACGCCGCGCACCGTGAGTTGGAGATCGCGGCGGTCGCCGTGGGCCGTTCCTCGACCTGCGCGGCCCGGGCAGGAACGACGCGCGCCATTATACGGCCTATTGTTGCCGAAAATGTTCCATGCTCCGAGTTCCGGCCGTTTTCGCTCCTCAACGCATAGGAAATTCGTCGCTCGCTGGCATGTATGATGCCATGTGGGAAAGCCAAGAAGCCGCGCATCCAGTCCAAAATGCGTGGCTTCTTGCTTGAGCAAGCACTGTTTCAGTGGGGAATGACTTCAGCAACGTCCTTCGTACAGGAAGTAAGACATGGGCTCGTCATCCGCCAACAGGCTTGTCGTGCCGACCGTCAACCCGCTGGACGAGCTGTCTGTCGGATTCGGCCGCGAGGAACCATCGTTCCGGTCATCACGTTCGGCTTTGCGGATTAGTCCGCGATGGTCGTAGAAGCCGACATCGCATGTGCTGTCGGTGAACAGGAAGTATTCGCGCAGGCCGGCGTCATGGAATACGCCAAGCATATGGTTGAACAGTCTGCGCCCCACTCCCATGCCTCGTGCGGCCGGGGAAACGACGAACAGCACCACTTCGGCCTCGTATTCCTTGCCCGCGTCATGTTTCAACGCCTCGTCGGCCTGCAGAATGGCCAGCTGCGCAAGCAGACCGTGACGTCCCTCGTGGCTTGCCAGCAACGGCAACGTGAGGCAATGTCGGCGCAGCATATGGCGTGTCCGCTGCCGACCGGTGATATCCGAACGCAGCGATCCGAGAATCACGCCGAGCACCTGCCCATTAAGTTCGGCCACGTATGCTTTGGTGGTGCGGGCCAGGCAATCCTGCATGTCGATTGCGGCAAGTCGATGCATGTTGCGCAGACGGGTCGCCTTGCGTAGTTCGGCGCGATGCTTGTCTGGGCCTGACGTCTGTCCGACCTCGTCATGCGTGTTGTGTGAATCGTTGCCATCGTCGTACCATGCGAGCCGTATCAGCTCTTCCAAAGCGGGAAAATCGGTGCGACGCAACGGACGGATGGTAGGTGTTTCACAAGTCATGCAACCATCCTATACCTCGCCCCTATCGAAGATGCGCTCAGGGCAAATGCGAAAGAATCGTTCGCATTCGGGCACGGTACGGCACTCTGCGGGAACGATTTCATTACGCTGATACACGGTATGAAGTGATGTAGGACGATGACGACACGAGGCTTGCGATGAAGATGATGCTGCGACGGCTGGCGATTGTGGTGTGTGTTACGCTGGCGTTGCTGTCGGCGGCCTACGCGTTCGCCGTGTTGAGGACGCATTCGGGCACGGGATTTTGGAAGGTCTGGCTGGTTCTCGCCGTTGTTTTCGCATTGCTGGCGATTGGCATCGCATGTCACTGGTGGGCGGCGCTTCCCCGGATCATCAGGGGCGCCATCATCGCTGTGGCGGCCATCGGCATTGTCGCGTTTTGCACAATAGAGGGTTGCATCATCGGCAATATGAACGCTCAGGGCGAACCGGATCTTGATTATGTGATTGTGCTGGGCGCGCAGGTGCGCGAGTCAGGCCCCAGCAAAGCGTTGCGCTATCGGCTGGACAGAACCATCGATTATCTGGAGGAGAATCCGGATACCATCTGCATCGTTTCCGGCGGTCAGGGCCATAACGAGCCGTTCTCCGAAGCGCAGGGCATGGCCGATTATCTGCAGAAGCATGGGATTGCGGAAAACCGCATCATCCAGGAGTCCAAGTCGGAATCCACTATGGAGAACATCGTCAACAGCAAGAAGCTCATGCGGCAGGAGAACGCTTCGGTCGGTATCGTCACCAATGATTTCCACATGTTCCGTGCCTTGCAGATCGCACATGCCAATGGTCTGAAGCAGGCGCAGGGCATCGCGGCAAGTTCCCCGAAGGACATGCTGGTCAACAATATGGTCCGTGAGTTCTTCGCCGAAATCAAATTCCTGTTCTCATAGCCGCCAATCAGCGTTTCAGTGCCCGTCGTCACTACGCAAGATGCGTGCCGCGCGGCAGCCATTCCTTCTTCGGCAGGGTTGCGAATGTGGGCCATTGTTCCGCAGCGGCACCGGCCGCGTCCAGCCGACGTTGGAAGCCGGGCCATTTCGGGTCGGCTTCCAACAGTCGTCCGAGCAGTATGGCGGTGGCGTGAGCGTCGCTTAACGCGCTATGCGCATCCTCGTTGGCAATGCCGAAATACTCGCAGCAGTCGGCGAGCTTGCCCTGTCCGATCAGGGAACGCGACAGTTTCATCGTGCACAGCATGGTGCTTTGATCGACCGGAATGGAAGCTCCCATACGCGAGTATTCCGCAAGTAGGAACCGTGAATCGAACGACACGTTGTGTGCCACGAACACGCGTCCGGCGAGCAGGTCGCGCAGCTCATGCGCGATACCTTCGAAATCGGGAGCATGCAGCAGTTCGCGTGCGGTAATGTGATGCACCCATGAGGCGCCGACACTGCGATCGACATGAATCAGCGTCTCATGCTCGTCTTCGAGCGTACCGTCCGGAGCCACATGCACCAGGCCGATTTCGATGGCCCGGTCGCCTTTTGCGGGACTTAAACCCGTGGTTTCGAAGTCGACTACCGCATATCCTTGAGAATTCATCACACCTGCCAGTATATAGGTCCGGTTAAGGTCCGGTTAGCTATCTCTGCTGCTCGTCAGACGTTCGCCGAAGCGGCATGCGCTATGGTTCGGATATCGTCTGGAGTCGTTCGGCAGCATCCTCCAATGAGTCGGGCTCCCGCGTCGATCCATTGCGGTACCAGATGGGCGAAGGCCGGTTCGGAACCGGTGGGATTAGGCGACCAGGTTTTGGTTTTCGGATCGTAGATGTCACCGTTGTTCGGATACACGATGATCGGCTTGTCCGTAACCTGTCGGATGGCCCGAATTGCTGGAAGCACACGATCACGACGGCCAAACCGGACACGGACACCAATACCAGATAAACCGTGGAAGCGGCCACGACGCTGGACAGCAATGCCAGCAGACCGCCGATCATGCTCAGGCAAAGCGCGGTCATCGGCACTCCCCTGCTATTGGTTTTGGCGATGTTGTGTGGGATCATGTCTTCGTTCGCCAAGGACCACAGCATGCGTGTGGAGGCGTACAACCCGGAGTTCGCAGCCGAAAGAATCGCGGTGAGCACAACGAAGTTCATCGCGTCGCCGGCGAAAGGCAGACCAATGGAGTTGAACACCAGCACGAAGGGGCTTTCGTCCACACCGGCGTCCTGCCAAGGAATCAGCGAAGCCATGACCACGATGGAACCGATGAAGAAGATGACGAGACGGAACAGGGTGGTGTGGCTCGCCTTCGGGATGGCTTTGTCAGGATCTTTGGTCTCGCCGGCCGTTACGCCGATCAGCTCGGTGCCGGAGAAGGCGAAGTTCACCGTCAGCATGGTGGTGAACACCGGCATCCACCCGTTGGGGAACAATCCGTCCTTCACGAAGTTCTCGAATAGCGGCGCATGGTCATACCCTTGAATCGGCAGCACGCCGAACACCGCGCAACCGCCTATGAGGATGAACAGCACGATGGCCGCCACTTTGATGAAAGAGAACCAGAATTCGGTTTCCGCGAAGAAGCGCACGGAAAGCGCGTTCGAGGTGAAGATCACCACGATGAACAGGGCACTCCAAATCCATACCGGCGTGCCGGGGAACCATTTGCGCAGATAAGTCCGGCAGCGGTGAATTCGGACCCCAATGCGACCGTCCAGGTCAGCCAATACAGGATCGCGACGGTGAAGCCTGTTCCAGGACCGATGAATTTGGTCGCATACACATGGAATGAGCCGGTTTCCGGCATGGCGACGGAAAGCTCGCCGAGGCTGAGCATGACCAGATACACAATCACCGCGCCGATAGCGTAGGCGATGACCGTGCCCAATGGGCCCGCCTGGTTGATGGTGTAGCCGGAGCTGAGGAACAGTCCCGTACCTATCACGCCTCCCAGTGAAATCATGCGGAGGTGGCGTACCTCCATCTTGCGTTTCAAATCGGTATGCGTGGTCTTCGCAGGGTTCTCCCGCGTAGCGTCCTTCATTTGATTCTCCCCTCTATCGTCGGCGGAACATGTCGCCGACGCCTGATTCATAAATATTGGTTGCATCATTGAGGAGAGTCGAACCTCCAGTATTTGAGAGAAAAACGAAGAAGGCTGGAATCATCAAAGGATTCCAGCCTTCTTTACGCGTTTGTCAGCGCTTTAGCCTATCGGCGGCAGCGATTCACTCGGCGTCCTTGTCGGCGGCGAGCTCGTCGGCCACAGCGGCGGCTGCGGAAGCGGCTTCAACGCTCTCGGACTCTTCGTCTTCAGCGGCTTCGCCGAGGAAGGCGCTCAGGTCCAGGGTCTCGCCCTCGGACTTGAAGGTCACGGCGCGCATGCCGGAGAGCAGGCCCTTGGAGCGGCCGACTTCCTGCACGGCGGAACCGATCTGGCCGTTGCGGATGATGGCCTGGATGAAGGCGTTCGGGTCCATGCCGTACTGCTGGGCGATGGAGGCGAGGAAGTTGAAGACCTCACCCTGGGAGACCTTGACGTCCATGGTCTCGGCGAGCACGTCGAGCACCATCTGGTCGCGCAGTTCCTTCTCCACGGTTTCTTCGGCTTCGGCCTTCTGCTCCTTGGTGGCCTTGGACGGATCCGCGGTCACGTTCTTGAGCTGCTGCTCGACCATTTCGGCCTTGACGCCCTTCGGCACCGGAATCTCGAGGCCGTCCTCGAGCTTGGCGATGAACGCGTCACGAGCGGCGGTGGCCTGACGGCCTTCGGCGTCCTGAGCGGCGACCTTCTTCAGGTCTTCCTTCAGCTCGTCGAGGGTGTCGAACTCGGAGGCTTCGGAAGCGAAGTCGTCATCGAGTTCCGGCAGTTCCTCGGCCTTGACGGAGTTGACCTTGACCTTGATCAGGGCCTTCTCGCCTTCGTGCTTGCCGGCCTCGAGGGTGCCTTCGAAGCTGGTTTCCTCACCGGCGGACAGGCCTTCGAGGGCCTCATCCAGGCCGTCGAGCATGGTGGCGGAGCCAAGCTCGTAGCTCACGCCCTCCTGGGAGTCGACGGTTTCGCCGTCGATTTCGGCGTTGAGGTCGATGTTGGCGTAGTCACCCTTGGCGGCCGGACGGTCGACGCTCACGAGGGTGCCGAAACGCTGGCGCAGGGCTTCCAGACGGTTGTTGATGTCCTCATCGGTGACCTCGGCCTTGGCGACCTCGATCTCCATGCCGTCAAGAGCCGGCAGTTCGATGTCCGGGCGACGCTCAACGGTGGCGACGAACTTCAGCTTGGTCTCATCCTTGGCGGATTCCGGCACGTCCTGAACGTCGATCTCCGGCTGGGCCATCGGGTGGATCTTCTTGGTTTCAAGAGCCTTGGAATACAGCTCCGGCACGCCGTTGTTCACAGCTTCGCCGGCGACGGCACCGAAGCCGATACGCTGGTCGATGATCTTGCCGGGCACGTGGCCCTTACGGAAGCCAGGCACGTTGACCTGCTTTGCGATTTCCTTGCGAGCCTCGTCGAGATACGGGTTGAACTCCTCCGGGTCGACGGTGACGGTGAGCTTCACCTTGGTCGGCTCAAGATTCCTGACGCTGATTTTCACGCTTGCGCTCCTGAAAAATACGGTTCTTCATATTTCTGCCGTTAGGCAACCTCTATATAATAGCGCGACTTACGGACTCTGCAACTAGGGAGACCTGCCAGTCGCGTGCGCCCTGTTCGCTGAGGAATCGCGCGACGTCACGCTTACGAGGTTCGTCCGTCCAGCACAGGTTACGCAAATACTGCGGTTTGATGACGATTTCCACAGGCGTGCGCGTGTCCTCCGCTATCTGGGAGACCGCCTTGCGCACCCTGTTGAGCACTTGCAGACGTTCCGGATACCGTTCCTTCCACACGCGAATCGATTTGGGAGCCGAGGCTGACTGCGATTCATGACGCCGCGCGGCGCCGCCGTCCACGTCCGGCCATTCGCTTGGCGGCAGGGCGAGCGCGTCCTGGATGATGTTCTTCCACATGCTCGGTTTGATTTTGCGTTGAATCGGCGCGTACCGTTCGAACATCTTGTCCTGTTCGGAATCGGTATGGATGCGCACACGTTCGTTGATGGAGCGAATCGAACGGAATTGCGCAGCGTTGTGTGGTTTGCGTTTCGCCACTTCGATGATGGAGCTGTCGGACAATAGCAGGGTCGGCGCGATGTCGTATTCGCGCGCGAGTTCGTCGCGTCGGGTCCATAGCGCGCGGACGATGGCCAGCGCCTGCCGGTCACGCATGACTTCAGTGATGTGCGAGACATGCATCCAGGGAATCAGATGCTCCTTGCGTGGTCCCAGACCTTCTTTGAGCGCGTAATCGAACTCTTCCTGAGCCCATTCCATCTTGCCTTGGCGTTTGAGTTCGGCGCGCATCTTCGTTTCAAGCTCGATGAGCAGTTCGACGTCCAACGCCGCGTAATTTCGCCAGTCGCGGGGCAACGGACGATACGACCAGTCAGCCGCAGAATGTTCTTTGGCAAGGGTCAGTCCAAGAAAATGCTCGGTGACAGCGGCGAGTCCGAATCGTTTCAATCCCAGCAGACGCGCGGCGATTTCCGTGTCGAACAGCCGTTGCGGTTCCATGCCGAGTTCGTCGAATCCCGGAAGATCCTGCAGGGAATCATGCAGAATCCATACCGCATCTCCGACGGCACGGTTGAAATCGTTCCAATCCGCCCCGGCCGCGGCGAGCGCCTGCGGATCGAGCAGGCCGATGCCGGCTCCGTCGCGTTTGAACTGCACCAGCCAGTCCTCATGCCCATACCGGAAGCCGGATGCGCGTTCCGCGTCCGCGGCAAGGGAGCCATGTGAGGAAGCCAGCTCACTGCAATAGTCACGGAATGCCGGCAACGTGTCGATCACGTTGGGCACGCCTTCGCGCGGTTCCGCCAGCAGCTTCGGCTCGTCAGTCAACGGGGTTTTCCTCCTCGGATTGCGTCATGGACCGGAGGAACGACGCCCACTGTCCGACTTGGGAGCCGGCGTCAAGGCCTCCATCGGCATAGTCTAGTGGAGTCCAAGACACCCGGATCTCGCAGCCCACCCTGGGCACGTCGGGGTCATGGCCGAATGCTGTGTTTTGGGTGACTGTGACGGTGCCGGATACATGTTCGGAATCGTTTGGATTGAGACGTTCCATCATCATGTCCCAGTACATGCCCGGAGTCAGGCAGTCGTCCTCCTTGTCGGGCAGTGGCAGGGATGCGAAAGCCACGCAACGCCAGTGGGAGTGCCAGTCCTCTCGGAATTTGAGCGAGTACAGGATCATGATCCAGCCGGATGCGTATGTTTCATCGCATTCCAACGCGACGCCGATGCCGAAGTTCGCCATGGAATTGGGCACCGGAATCTCACGGTATGTCATGCCTTTCAAACGCCGCATACGGTCCACGGAAAGCACCGCGTTCCAGACTTGGTCGGGAACGCCCTGCGGTCGCATAAGCATGGTCTGTGGGGCTTCGCCGCCCATATCCGCTCCCTTGCCATCGGCGCGCGCCACGTTGCGCGCATCTCGTGGAAAATCAAAGATGTCTGCCATAGTTCAAGGCTACGACAGAGAAGGGCATTTCGTAGTATTTCGAACCACTTTGTCACGCGTCGAATGTGAAGATTTTTCAGCGTATGAATAAATTGGTCCATGCCATCGATTCAGTCGGCGGCATGGACCAATATGAGGCGTTCCGCATATCCAGCGAATATGGGGAAGCCATTGAGAGGACGGGCGTTTAGTACACGGTGAAGCCGTGCGACTGGAACTGCTCGACCACACGTTGTTTCATTGCCGCGGACGGGCCTTTCTGGTCCTCCAACGGGTATGGGATGTTCAGCATGTGCCACTTCGGACGGCCAAGCTGGTGGAAGGGCAATACGTCGATATGTTCCAACGCGTCGCCGAAGGTCTCGCAGATCTTCGCCACGTTCTCGACGTTTTCTTCGGAAGATGTGAGGCCCGGCACGAGCACGAAACGCACCCAGATCTTCTTGCCTGCCTTGGCCAGACGCTGTCCGAAGTCGATGGTCGGCTGCAGGATGCCGCCGGTCACCTTATGGTAGGTCTCCTCATCGCCGGATTTGACGTCAAGCAGGCACAGGTCGATGTCATCCACCATGTCATCGGTGTAGCTCGCCCCGAGGAATCCGGACGTGTCGAGGCAGGTATGCACTCCCATCTGCTTGGCGGCATGGAACACGCGGGACACGAAAGCCGGCTGCATCATGGATTCGCCGCCGGAGAAAGTGATGCCGCCGCCGGTGGCCTTGAATAAATCGGCATACCGCTCGATTTTCTTGACCATGGCTTCGTAGTAGACGGGCTTGCCGTCGCGCATCTTCCAAGTATCCGGATTCTGGCAGTACTGGCAGCGCAGAGGGCATCCGCTCATGAACACGGTCATTCTGGTGCCAGGACCATCCACGGAAGTGTTGATGTCCCACGAGTGCACGAAACCGATATCGCCGCTTTTCAACGCCTTGATGCGGTCGAGACGGTCCAAGCCGATTGGCGATTCGAATCCGGACAGGCCTCCCATCAGCGTCTGGTTGACGTAGTCCTTGGAATCCCTCAGCATGTGTCTGGTCGTGGAACGGAAAATATGTTCAGACATCAATGTCCCCTTTCATCTGCCATCCCAATCATATGGGAAAACGATATGGGAAAAGCGAAAGGGACGAAGCCACGAGCTCCGTCCCTTCGCATTACCGTCGTTTCATGCGGCGGCTTTCATTTGGCTGATTGTGCCGTTCAGTCGACGACAGCGCCCTGGTGGAACGTACGGGAGATCACGTCGAGCTGCTGTTCCTTGGTGAGCTTGACGAAGTTCACCGCGTAGCCGG
>OLPG01000982.1_pt1 | contig 25762 bp, 19 predicted proteins | sample 1672311 | NCBI WGS metagenome assembly OLPG01 (sample SAMEA3136670, study PRJEB25190) | human gut metagenome | biome: human gut; feature: human-associated habitat; material: faeces | place: Austria | collected 2013 | reverse complement strand
GTATGTATGAACTCAACAGCAGGAACAACAAAAGCAGTTGTAGATGAATTAAGAGAAAAAGGTGTAAAAGCAGGATTATTAAAATTAAGAATGTTTAGACCATTCCCAGCAGAAGAAATTGCAGAAGCATTACAAGGATTAAAAGCAGTAGCAATACTTGATAAAGCAGATTCATTAAATTCAGTAGGTGGAGCATTATTTGAAGATGTAACATCAGCAATGTATGTTAATAAAAAACAAGTACCAATGGTAAATTATACTTATGGAATTGGTGGAAGAGATACAACAACAATGCAGATAGAATCTGTATATAATGATTTACAAGAAATAGTAAAAACAGGAGAAACAGGAAATCCATATAGATATTTAGGACTAAGAAAGGGGGAAGAATAAAATGGCTTATGATTTAAAGAAGATAATGGCAGAAAAGCCATCAAGATTCACAGAAGGACACAGAATGTGTGCAGGATGTGGAGCCCCAGTAGTAGCAAGAATGATATTAAGAGCATTAAAACCAGAAGATCATGCTGTTATAGCAAATGCAACTGGATGTATGGAAGTATCAACATTTATATATCCATATACAGCATGGACAGATTCATTTATACACACAGCATTTGAAAATGCTGGTGCAACATGTTCTGGTGCAGAAGCGGCATACAAATCATTAAAAAAACAAGGAAAATTACCACAAGATAAAGACACAAAATTTATAGCATTTGGTGGAGATGGAGGAACTTATGATATAGGTTTACAAAGTTTATCAGGAGCAATGGAAAGAGGACATGACATGGTATATGTATGTTATGATAATGGAGCATATATGAACACAGGAATCCAAAGATCATCTGCAACTCCAAAATTTGCTGACACAACAACATCACCAGCAGGAAAAGTTATTCCAGGAAAAATGCAAATAAGAAAAGATTTAACAAAAATTATGGCAGATCATCATATTCCTTATGTTGCTCAAACACTTGCAATGGCAAACTTTAAAGATTTATATGAAAAATCAGAAAAAGCAATTTATACAAAAGGACCAGCATTTTTAAATGTTATGGCACCATGTCCAAGAGGTTGGGGATATGCAACAGAAGATTTAATGAAAATCAATAAATTAGCTGCAGATACATGTTATTGGCCATTATATGAAGTTGTTGATGGAAAATATCATATAACATATAAACCAGCAAAAAAATTACCAGTTGAAGAATTTCTACTTCCACAAAAACGTTTTAAACATATGTTTAAACCTGGAAATGAGTGGATGATAGAAGAATTTCAAAAAGAAGTTGATAAGAGATGGAATGAACTTTTGGAATTAGAGGAAATTACTAATAAATAATTTTATAAAGTAAGAAAATATATTGAAAAACACTACATAGTTTGAAAGAATATGTGGTGTTTTTTCTATATAAAAATTATTGAAATTGCAAAAGTGTGATAAATAGCAGAAAAAAGCTTGCAAAAATGTGATAAAACAATAAAAATAAGTTGTAAAAACGTGATTGAATGAAAATTTATGTTAGATTTTCAATGAGAAATTTGGATATGAGTGGAAATATTTTGAATGTGCCAATTTTTATGACTGAATATATTGATAGATTAATTCAAATTGGAGAAAAGTAGTAAGATTTAAATGTCTTACTATTTTTTTTATTTAAAAACCACTTCAAAAAAAATAATCAATATGCTAAAATAAAAGTAGAAAAAAATCGAAAGAGAAAATAACAGGAGAAAGCTATGGAAGAAATGTTTGATATAGAAAAATTCAATATAATAAGTGATGAAGAAAATTACTACTTTTTTAGGTCATTAGAGCCAGGAGACATAAAAGACCTAGAAGAAGGAAACATAAAAGATGAGAACGGAAAATATATAAGATTACGTACAGATAGAGAAAGATGGGAAGGAACACATAGTATAAAGCCAAGATGGAATGCAGAAAGTACAGTAACACTAGAAGAAATGTATAATCATATAAAAATGCATTATAGCTTAGAAACAAATTGTATTTCACTATCAAGCAATGCAAATGTAGCAAGAACATATGGAGAAACATTTAGTGATAAATATGTAATGATAAAAGTTCCAAAGAAAGAAATGGGACAAAGAGTATATAATGCAGGTCAATATATGTTAGCAGAAATAGATAAAAAAGTACAAGAAAGAATAGCCAAAGGAAATATCCCAGAAGAAGTATTAGAAGATTTTAGAAAAATAGATGAAGCTACAGAATCAAAAGAATTAAAAGAGATAATAAAAGTAAAATATACTGCTCCAGATGGAATAGATACAAGTAAATCTGGAATGAAAAAAGGAATAATATATAAAGCACCATTAGCTAGAGTAAGTAGTTTCCAAGCATTAGATGATGAGCAAACATTAGAAAAAAATAAAATAGTAGCAAAATTAACAATATTAGAACAAAAAGGATTAATGGGACCAGCAGTTCCAAGAATAAAAACAAATAGTGAATTAATAAAAACACTAGGAAGTGCATTTGCATCAGGAGAGCAAATATATTATGGAGATATAGAAGGAAACAGGGTAACAGATATATCAAAAGAATTTTTAGATATGTTTGCATTAATACAACAAGCTGAGAGTCAAGATAAAGAAGTAGTAAATGAGTTAAAAACAGAATTAGTAAAATACATAATAAATGGTGGAAAACTAGAAGTACCAGAAGGAAGCACATTAAGAAATGATGGAACACCAAGAACAGATATATCAATAGAAGAAATGTATCAAATAACAGAAGGAAAAGTAGAATATGGACAAGCAAGTTCTATTGTAAAAAATATGTATTATTTATCAAAAGGACAAGCAAATGCTAGAATATTAGCAGGAATGTTAAGAGAGATAATAGGAAATAATCCAAAATATGAAGAGATTATAAAGTACATTGAAAATAACGGATTTGAAATAGAACCAAAAATAACAACAAGAAAAAGTAATACAGGATATAGAATAAGTGAATCTGTAAATTTAAATCTAAAACCAAATGAAATAGGATTAGTAGACTCAATAAAAAACTTAACAGATGAAGAACAAATGCAAATAATACAAGACAGAGGACTTTCAAATGTAAAAGAAATAATGACATCAAATTTTGCTAAAATGCAGACAATGGAAACAATAGAAAAAGAAGATTATTTTGCAAGTGCAATAGCAGATATGTATGATTGGCGAAGTCTTAATATTGAAGAAATATCTGTAGCAGAAAGAAATGAATTAATCCAGAAATTAAAACAAAGTAATTGTGTATCAATATATGAAAAATTAAAAAAAGCAGGCATAGAAAACAAAGATATACCAACAGCAGTTATAAATATGGCATCAAAAGGAAATTTAAAAGGAATATTAGAATCAGAAAATTATATAGAGCAAATTCAAAACAATATAGAAGAAATAACACAAGGACTTTCAATAGAACAAGTAGAAAGATATTTAGGATATTATGATGTAAAAGGAACAGGAATAGAATTAAGAGATTATCAGCAAGATGCAGTAAACAAAGCAGATGAAATATATAAAGAAAAAAGATATGCAAGTATAATATTACCAACAGGAGGAGGAAAGACATATGTAGCATTAACAGAAATGTTACAATATGGAAAAACAGCAGAAGAAATAGCAATAGAAGAAAATCAAATAGAATTAGGAAAAATAGCATATAAAACAAATAATAAAAAAATGCTATATTTAGCACCATCAAATGAAATATTAGAGCAGACCAAAGATAGAATAATAGAGCATATTCGTGGAAAAGTAGGAACAACAGGAAAAAACAAAGATGAAATAATAGCAGAAGTATTTCCAAATTTAGAGTTTGCAACATATCAAAGTTTAATAACAAAAGCAGGAAAAGAAACATTAAAAAAACAATATGATTTTATGATATTTGATGAATTACATAGAACAGGTGCAGAAAAATGGGAAAAATCATTAGATAAATTAATAGAAAATCAACCAGAAGAAACCAAAGTATTAGGAATAACAGCAACACCAACAAGAGATGTAGATGATAGAAATATGTCTGATGAAATAGCGAAAAAATTAGGATATACAGATGAAGAAATAAGAGCAGAAAAACATATAGCAGCAAAGATAGAACTAAAAGAAGCAATCCAATTAGGAATGGTAGTAAATCCAAAGGTAGTTTCATGTGAGTATAATTTATTAACAGATGGAAGTATGGAAAATTTAGCAGAACAAATAAATGAAATAGAAGATGAGAATGAAAGAAAGAAGAAATTAGAACAATATGATAGGCTAAGGAAAAATCTGGAGAAAGCAAAAGGGATACCAGAAATATTACAAGAAAACTTAAAAGAAGGTGGAAAATATATTGTATTTATACCAGTTGGAGGGAATGAAGAAGGAAAAGACAGTATAGATAAAGTAAAAGAATGGGAAAAGCAAATAAGTGAATATTTAAAAAATTCAGGAATAGAACCAGAATATTATTCAATGCTTAGTGCTTATAGTAATAAGGAAAATGATAGACAATTAGAAGAATTTGAAATTGAAAACTCAGAAAAAACAAAATTTATGATAGTAATGAATAAATTGAACGAAGGTGTTCATGTAGATGGAGTAAATGGAATATTATGGTTTAGACCATTAGATGAAAATTCAAAAATATTGTACAAACAACAAATAGGAAGAGTAATAACATCAGTAGATCCAGATAATCCACCAAAAGATGAAGATAGACCAGTAGTAATGGATTTTGCAAATAATACAGAAAGAGTTGAGATAGATAAAGAAATAAAAAGCAATAATCGAAAAAATGATTTGGAATTATTAACAATAGTAGTAAATTGGGTAAAATCACATGGAGGAATATTACCACAAGTAACGAGCACAAACAATCAAGAAAGAAGATATGCAGCAACATTATATAGAATACAACAGAAATATATAGAATATAGAAATGAAATTGTTAATGAAGGAATTGCAGAAGATGAAAGAAATAATATAGAGAATATTATAGCAAAAGGTGAAGAAATAGAACTATGGGATAGAGAGCTTGAAAGAATTACCAAAGATGAAAGTGATAAAATTCTAGAAGCTGATAGTTTTGAGTTAAAAGGAAATTTGCATGATTTTGTTGAATTAGAGAAAGAAGTAAAAGGACTACCCAAAGTAAATACAATAGATATATTTATAGAAAAATTAGAAAAATTACAAGAAATAGGAGTAGATGTATCAAAAATTAAGATAAAAGATACGATATTGGATTTAGTAAAAAGAACCAAAACAAAAGAAAATGATGAAAAATTAATAAGAGAAATAGAAGAAATAGGATTAGAAGCAATTGATAATATAGGAAATAAACTTAGTGCAATAAGAGATCTATATACAAAGGCACAAGAAGGAAAAAAGATAAATGCTATATTTCCAACAGATAAACAGCTAGAACGACTAGAAAAACTGGGAATAAGAATAAAACCAATGAATACAATAGATGAATTTATAGAAAAATTAGAAAAATTGCAAATTATAGGAATAGATGTATCGAAAATTCAAAAAGAAGATGCAATATTAGATTTAGTAAAAAAAACGAAGCCAAAAGAAAATGATGATGAACTAATAAAAAAGATAGAAGAAATGGGATTAAATCCAAATGATCCTATATCAAATAAATTAAGAAGTATAAGAAAAATATATAGCCAATTGCAAAAAGGTAAAAAAATTGATGAGATTCCTCCAACAATGGAACAAATAAATAAAATAGAAAAGATGGGAATAAGAATAAAACCAAAAGAAAATATAATAGATGTATTTATAAAAGAATTGGAAAAATTACAAAGCATAGAAATAGATGTATCGAAAATTCAGGTAACAGATACAATATTGGATTTGATAAAAAAGACGAAGCCAAAAGAAAATGATGGTGTACTAATAAAAAAGATAGAAGAAATAGGACTAGATCCTAATGAAAATATTGGGGGGAAATTATGCAGAATAAAAATGGGATATAAAAAAAGACAAAAAGAAGGAAATTCCAGATGGACACCATTAACAGAGGAACAATTAAATAAAATTCAAGGAATGGGAATAAAAATAGAAGGAGAAAAAAGTAATATAGTAGATGAATTTATAGAAAAAATAGAAAAATTGCAAGAAATAGGAGTAGATGTATCAAAAATTGTCAGAAGTGATACAATATTAAAATTGGTAGGAAAAACACTAGAAGAACCCGAAGAAGTATTAATAAAAAAGATAAAAGAAATAGGATTGGAAACAGATGATAATATAGGTTTAAAGTTAAGCGGGATAAAAGTAGCTTACAATAAAAGTCAAAGAGGAGAAAAAAAACATGGAATTGTAGCAACAGAAGAACAAGTAAAAATACTAAGAAAAATGGGAGTATGGGAGAAAAAGAATACAATAGATGAATTTATAGAAAAACTAGAAAAATTGCAAGAAATAGGGGTAGATATATCAAAAATTTTTAAAAGAGATACAATATTAAAATTGGTAGGAAAAACGATAGAAGAATCTGAAGAAATATTAATAAAAAAGATAAAAGGGATGGGATTAGAGCCAGATTATAATATTGGAAGTAAACTAAGTGATTTAAAAAAAGTTTATAATAAAAATCAAAGAGGAGAAAAGGCAGGAGGAACTATAGCAACAGAAGAACAAGTAAGAAGAATAAGAAGTTTTGGAATAAAAATAGGAAAAGAAATCACAGGTCAGTCCATAGGCCAAGCCTCATACACAGCAACGGCACAAGAATGTGATGAAGCACAAGCAGATTTAAACAAGTTACTTGATAAACAAAAAAATCAGCAAGAAGTGTAAAGTATAGTAATTGAGTAGGAGTATTATCAAAAGAGTTGTTACAAAAGTAACAGCTCTTTTATAAATACTTCTTTAATGTCTCAACACTATCTTCTTGCATAACAACAAAATCATCTAAAATTTGTCTAACATTTTTATCAACACTAGGATTATTATTTAACAATCTACGACCTTCAATAATTCCCATATTAGTACCTTGTAACAATAATTCAGAAATATTAGAATTACTTTTATCAGTCATTGTATTCATTTGAATTGCATACCAAGTCATAGCTTTATTCATAATATTTGTTTCTTGAGGATCATCAGTTAAATCATAATTATGATAAATATTACCAACACGATTAAAAATTTCTTCGTATTTACCATATTCAACATTTAAAACATTTTGAAATCTACTATCAGAAACCTTATCAGAAACAAATCTTATTGCATCCATTCCCATTTTTGCACCTTTGCTAACTTCATTTAAAACTTTTTTATTAATATCCATTATATAACCTCCCAATAATACCTATTTGTATTATTGTTAGCGAAAAATGGAATATTATACAAATTATTCTTTAATTTCTTTAGAAAGTTTGCTAATAGCCTTAGTTTCAATTCTTGATACATAAGAACGAGAAATTCCCATCATTTCAGCAATCTCATGTTGTGTTTTTGGTTTATGACCATCAAGACCAAAACGTAATTCTATAATAGTTTTTTCACGATCTTTAAGAACTTCACCTATTTTTTTATAAAGTTTTTTGACTTTCATTTTTAAATCAACTTCATCTTCAATATTTTTATCATCATTTTCTAAAACTTCTTGCAAAGTAACTACATTATCATCTTTATCCTTTCCAATAGGTTCATTTAGATAGACTTCTGCATTTAACTTTTTTGTGGCTCTTAAATGCATTAAAATTTCATTATCAATACATCTTGAAACATATGTACTAAGTTTAGAGCCTTTGTCAACATTAAAACTATTTATTCCTTTAATTAAACCAATTGTACCTATTGAAATTAAATCATCTTGATCTACTTTTGTATTTGAATATTTTTTTACGACATGTGCAACTAATCTTAAATTCCTTTCAATGAGGATGTTTCGAGCTTCTTCGTCGCCATTTTTCATTTGTTCTAAATATATTTTTTCTTCTTCACTTGTTAGTGGTTCTGGAAATAATGTGCTTCCAGATATATAACCAACTACAAATACAGCAGATTTTAAAAATTGTAAAAAACCGAAAATGCCGATACTACATAGTGCTTCTAACATAAATGTACCTCCAAATCTTATATATAAAATTATATGTGCTTTAGGGTTTAAAAGTGCAAGTACTAGATTTTATTTTCAAAAACCATTGTAAAAAATATTTAAGTATGATATATAATAAGAAAGGTATTTGTAAAGAGAGGGTTAAAAATGAATAAAATAAAAACAGATGAAAAATTAGATAAAAAAGCAAAAGAAACTGATAGTATTTTATATTCTACAAAAATATTCGATAGTAATAATCACGAAAAACCAACTTTAATTTTAAGGGAATTAGAATTAGATGATAATAAAAAAACAGAAAAAGCCAAAAGGATAGTTGCATTAATATTAAAGTATGAATTAAATGGTAAAGAAGAAAATGTAGTAATGGCAACATCAAATCAATTTGCAGGGCGTACAGAAAAGTCTAGAGTAATTATTCAATTTCTTGAAAAACAATTTCGTGAAAACTTTGAAAGAAAAGAAGGATTTGAAAGTGTAGACAAATTATATCAATATTTTGCAAAAGAAAGTGTACCATTTGAATTCACAGTAGAAGGAAAAAATTTAATATCATATAAAGATAGCAAAGAAAAAACATTTCAAAGGACAGTAGCAGATAATGGAGAAGGAAAATTGAAAATGTTTTTTGCAGAAGAAGATATTGAAAAAATGAAAAAAGAACAAGGTGAAGAACTATCAAAATATTTAAAAGAAAAAACGCAAGAAAGAAAGTGGCTTGAAAGAAGAGAAAAAATATTAAATCAGTTAGACAGAACAAGCAAAGTTAGAAAAGAAAGCTTTATAAAAGGTGAAAAAATAACACATTTTATAACAGAAGCTGACAAAAAACCAGAAATAAAAAGAGAATTAGTTGGAAGCTTTTTAATAGAAAAACTAGAAAAAAGTGATAATAACAGTGATTTGGCAAAATTAACAAATGAGTATATTCAATTAAATGAAAAAGGATTTGCTATAAATGTTAAAGTTGTATTAGAAGCACAAAGAGATAGATGTTATAATGCAATTCAAAGAGAACAAAGTTTAGAAAATACAAATCAAGAAAAAATAGGTAAATATTTACAATTATTAGATAGAATAAATGAATATCTAAATTTATTTGAACTTGTAAAAGTTAGAAGAGATTGGAATGCAGCTTTTATGTATAAAGCCAAAAATTTAAATCTTGAAGATGTAAAAGAATTGTGTAAAGCATATGATCCAAATGATAAAGAAATATTACAATATTTAGATTTAAAAGAAGCAACTTTGAATGATGAAAAATTAAATAAGCCTGTAAAAGAAAATTATTATAAAGATTCAAAATCTATTCAAGATTTATATAAATTTTTATCAAGAAGTAATATGAGAGATTATACAAATCCAGATGTTTTGTATTCTGCTAAAAATATTGTAACAGATAGAGGGGCTTATATTTCAGAAAGAGTATATGATCATATAGTAAAAGAAATATTGGAATATAATGCTGTTGATATACAAGAATATAATAGTTATGCAAAAAAAAGTGAAGGAGTAAAAACTTATCAAATAGATAGAGATGTTATTACAAAAGGACCAAAAAGAGTTATTTCAGATGTTGTAAAAAAAGTTTCAGAAGAAATTACTAAGGAAGAAGAAGACAAAGTTCAAACATCTAAAACAGCTCAAAAAACTTCGGTAGCTCCAACAGCTCCAACAGGACCAGTTGATCCGGGGGATTCAGCAAGATAATATATAAAATGAGAAATCTATGCAGTTAAAATTGTTAGATATTCTCATTTTTTATATTATATGAAAATCTTTCGAATTTTAAATAATATAAAAACTTTATAGAAATTTGCAAAAGTATCAATATGATGGTAAAATATTATATGTAAGAAGGTGATTATATGACAATATCAGATGCAATAAAAAAGGGAATGATAGAATTAAAAAATGAAAATATAGAAGAACCAAAACTAAAATCAAGATTATTAATACAATATGTATTAAATGAAACAAGACAGTATGTAATTGTAAATGATATGGAAGATTTAGAAAAAAATAAAGAAAAACAATATTTTGAAGGAATAAAAATATTAAAAAAAGGTATTCCGATAGAACATATAACACATCAAAAAGAATTTATGAAATTAAATTTTTTTGTTGATAAAAATGTTTTGATACCAAGGCAAGATACTGAAATTTTAGTTGAAGAGGTTATAAAAATTGCTAAAAGAATCAATGCAAAAAAAATATTGGATTTATGTACAGGAAGTGGTGCAATTGCAGTATCTCTTGCAAAATATTTGCCACAGACTGAAATTACCGCAATTGATATAAGTAATGATGCTTTGAAAATTGCTAAAAAGAATGCGGTTAGCAATAATGTAGAAAATCAAATAACATTTATAAGTTCAGATATGTTTACAAACCTAAATGAAGAGAAGTTTGATATAATTGTATCTAATCCACCGTATATAAAAACTAATGTTATAAAAGAATTAGATATTCAAGTGAAAAATGAACCTTATATAGCATTAGATGGAGGAGAAGATGGATTAGACTTTTATAAGAAAATCATAAATGAATCATATCAATATTTGAAATGCAATGGTTATTTATGTTTGGAAATTGGATTTGACCAAAAATTTGATGTTATTGAACTCATTGAAAATGCAGAAAAATTTGAGGGGACTTATTCAAAAAAAGATTTGTTTGATAATGATAGAATTATAATTACAAGAATGAGGGGGTAATAAGATGTCTTTTTCATCAGATTTAAAAGAAGAACTTAGCAAAATAAGTAATTTAAATAAAAAAGATGAAGTGAAATATGAGTTGATAGGATATTTAATTTCTAAAAATGCAACAGTTGTAAAAAATAGTGTTAGATATGCAACTGGAAGTGAATATAATATAAATCGTTTTTCTAAATTATTAAGAAATTTGAATATTGATAATGATATTGAATTTGATGGAAAGTCATTTATTATTACTTTTAAAATAAAAAATCTTATAGATGATGTTGAAGTTATAGATAATCAATTGAATATAAAAGATTATAATTTAGGTACTCAAAGTGCAAATTTTGAAAATGAAAATTATAGAAAAGCGGTTGTAAGAGGTGCTTTTTTAGGAGCGGGCTCAATAAATAATCCTAATAGAACATATCATTTGGAAATAAATTTATCAACAAAAGATAATATGGAATTTTTATATGAAATATTAAGAAAATGTAATATAAATTGCAAAAAATTAGAGAATAAGAAATCAATTTATTTAAAAGATGGAGAAGAAATATCATCAATTATTGCGTTATTTGGTGCAAATAGTACTGTTTTAAAATTTGAAGATATACGTGTTCAAAAAGAAATGAGTGGTAAAGTAAATAGAATTGTAAATTGTCAAACTGCTAATTTGAATAAAACTTTAAATGCATCTGTTGAACAAATTGATGCTATTAGAAAGTTGCAACAATCAAATAAATTTAATAATTTAGATGATAATTTGAAAGAAATTGCTTTGCTTAGATTAGAATATCCAGATATGTCTTTGATTGAATTAGGGCAGAGACTAAAAGAACCACTTGGAAAATCAGGAGTAAATTATAGATTAAAAAGAATTATAAAAATTGCAGAAGATATATAAATAAATTATAAAGGAAGTTAAAAATGGAACTTGGAATATATATACATATACCATTTTGCATAAAAAAATGTGACTATTGTGATTTTATATCATACTCAAATTGTTTTGAAATGCAAGAAAAATATGTTGAAAAATTATTAGAAGAAATTGAAGAAAATAGACAATTGTTGAAAAATAATTTTATAAGTACAATTTATATTGGTGGAGGAACACCATCAGCAATAAAACTAGAACTTATAAAAAGAATTTTAGATAAAATATATGAAATCATAGGAATAGTAAATGAAAAAATTGAAATCACAATTGAAGTGAATCCAGGAACTACAACAAAAAATAATCTAAAAATGTATAGAAATTGTGGAATAAATAGACTAAGTATAGGGCTTCAAAGCACAAATGATAGTATTTTAAAAGAAATAGGAAGAATTCATAATTATAATCAATTTTTAGACACATATAAATGGGCAAATGAAGTTGGATTTGAAAATATTAATGTTGATTTAATGATAGGACTTCCTGAACAGAATATTGAAATTTTGAAAGATAGCTTAGAAAATGTTGTTAATTTAGAACCATCACCAAAACATATATCAGTTTATTCTCTAATAGTAGAAGAAGGAACTAAAATAGAACAAAAAATAAATTGTGGTGAAATGAAATTACCAAATGATGAAGAAGAAAGGAGACAATATCATTATATGAAAAATTTCTTAGAACTAAATGGATATAAACATTATGAAATATCAAATTTTGCAAAACCAGGATATGAATCAAAACATAATATGAATTGTTGGGAACAAAAACAATATGTTGGCTTTGGAGTTGCCGCACATTCATATGTGAATGGAATTAGATATGCGAATATGGCTAATTTAGAAGAATATTTGAATGTAGATAATGAGAAAAATGTTGAGAACTACATGAAAAATGACTTTGAAGTTAATTTTGACAACAAAAACGGATTTGAAACTATAAAAAACATTGAAGAAACTCAAAATAAAATTGATATGGAAAAAGAATTTATGATGCTAGGTTTGAGAAAAATTGATGGTATTAGTATTTCTAAATTTGAAGAAAAATTTGGAGAAAATCCAATCTATTTGTTTAGAAATGAATTACAAAAACTAGTTGAAGAAGACTTATTAGAAGTGGACCTAGATGATATTAGATTAACTAGAAAAGGACTAGATTTGGCTAATTTGGTTTGGGAGGAATTTGTATAAAAGAAGGGATATAAAATGAAAAATATTAAAGACTTTGATTTAGATGATTTAAAAAAAGAATTAATAGAAATAGGAGAAAAGCCATTTAGAGCAGAGCAAATTTTTAAATGGTTATATCAAGAAAAAGTAAAAGAATTCGATGAAATGACAAATTTATCATTGGCATTAAGAGAAAAATTAAAAGAAAACTATACAATTTGTAATTATAAAATTTTAAGAAAACAAGAGTCAAAAGATGGAACAATAAAGTATTTATTTGATGTTTTAGATGGTAATGCAATAGAAACTGTATTAATGAGTTATCATCACGGATACAGTATTTGTGTATCTTCACAAATTGGATGTAAAATGGGGTGTAAATTTTGTGCATCAACAGGAATTAATTTTATAAGAAGTTTGACATCAGGTGAAATTGTTGAACAGATTTTGGCTGTTGAACAAGATACAGGTGTTAGAATTTCAAACGTCGTTTTTATGGGAATTGGTGAACCTTTAAACAATTATACTAATGTTGTAAATGCAATTAGAATTATAAATAATCCAAAAGGATTAAATATTGGGGCAAGACATATAAGTGTTTCTACAAGTGGACTAGTTCCTGGAATATATAGATTAGCTGATGAGAATATTCAATGTACTTTATCTATTTCTTTGCATGCTACGAATAATGAAAAAAGAAGTAGTATGATGCCTGTAAATAATGCTTTTCCAATTGAAGAATTGATGCAGGCATGCAAGGATTATATTGCTAAAACTAATAGAAGGATTTCTTTTGAGTATGCCTTGGCTAAGGATAATAATGATAATCTTGAAGACGCAAAGGAGTTGGTTAAATTATTGCATGGGATGTTGTGTCATGTTAATTTGATTCCTATTAATAAGATTGAAAACGGTGCATATTCTAAGTCTTCTAATGAGAATATTATGAAATTTAGAGATTATCTAAATGATCATGGAATTGTGGCTACTATTAGAAGAGAACTTGGTTCTGATATTGATGCTGCATGTGGACAGTTGAGAAGAAAAAATTTGAAAGAAGATAAATAAAAAACTGAATTTGGGGACGGAGGAAAAAAACAGGTTTGAAAATAAACATTAATGTATATAAGTTTTAATTCAAACCTGTTTTTTTCCTCCGTCCCCAAATTCAGTTTTTTATAGGATAATGCAAATTAATCCGCCAGAACCTTCATTAACAATACGTTCCAAAGTTTCTTGAAGTTTCATTTGAGCATCTTCTGGCATCTTAGAAAGTTTAGTTTGTAAGCCTTCATTAACAAGTTCGTGTAAACTTTTTCCAAAGATATTTGATTCCCAAATTTGTTTAGGGTCATTTTCAAAACCAGAAAGTAAATAATTGACAAGTTCTTCAGATTGTTTTTCAGAGCCAACAATTGGTGAAACTTCGGTAGTTACATTTGTCTTTATCATGTGAATGCTTGGAGCTGTAGCTTTTAACTTTACACCAAAGCGAGAACCTTGTTTAACCATTTCTGGTTCTGCTAAAACTAAATCGTCAATTGAAGGTGTAACAATACCATAGCCTTTTGCATTTACTTCTTCTAGTGCATATGCAATTTTATCATATTTTTTCTTAGCAGAAGATAAGTCTGTAATAATTCCAAATAAGTCTCCTTCATTTTCAACATTGACACCTGTAATTTCTGATAAAACTTTATAAAATAAATCTTCTTTTACATCAATTTGAATCTTAACATTACCAGAACCAAGTTCAATGTTTGTAATAGTACTTCTAGAAACCATTTCAGTTTGACCTATTTTTTGTGTACAACTTGAAATATCTTTTAAAACATTTGCATTTGAGAATGCATCTTTAATTTCATTAAATAACTCAACTTTTATTGGATGATTGAAGCTTAATCCATCAACCCAACGTGGTAACTTAATTGCAATTTTTTGTGCTGGAAATTCATATAAAATTTTAGAAAACATTGTGTTTATGTCATTTATAGTTAAATTTGCACAGTTTATAGGCATTACACTTGTGTTATATTTATCAGTTAATTTTTGAGCTAATTCTTGTGTATAGTCTGATGATGGTGTTTCTGAGTTTAATAAAATTATAAATGGTTTATTTAAAGCTTTTAATTCAGAAACTACACGCTCTTCTGCTTTTATATAATCTTCTCTTGGTATATCTGTAACAGTTCCATCAGTTGTAACTAAAATACCGATTGTTGAATGTTCTTCAATTACTTTTTTAGTACCTATTTCAGCAGCTGTTTCAAATGGAATTTCTTCATCAGACCAAGGTGTTTTAACCATTCTTGGCATATCATCTTCTAAATATCCAATAGCATTATCGACCAAATAGCCAACACAGTCAACTAAACGAGTTTTAAATTTTAAGTTATCATCTAATGTGATTTCAATAGCCTCATTTGGAACAAATTTAGGTTCAGTTGTCATTATAGTTCTGCCACCAGCACTTTGAGGCAATTCATCTTTTGCTCTTTCTTTTTTGTATTCATTATCAATATTTGGAATTACAAGTAAATCCATAAAATTTTTAATAAATGTAGATTTACCAGTACGAACAGGACCTACAACTCCAACATAAATGTCACCATCAGTTCTTTTTGCTATGTCCTGATATAAATTTGAACTTTCCATCTATATACCTCCCTTTAAAATTTACAATGTTAATTCAATTTAAATGTTTGTACCACATAACTTTAATTAATGTATATTGTGAATTTTCAAAGGATATGACAAGTTTTAGAAAAAAGTTTGCAAAAATGACTGCATTGTGATAAAATGGCAAAAAGTAATTTGTATTACACGAATATGAACAAAAAAATTAATATAGAATAGAATATACTACAAAAATGAAATCTTAATTATTATTGATAATTAAGAAAAGGAGAAAGCAAATGGATAAAAACGAGGAAATACTACAATTATTAAAAGAATATAATCAAGAACATATAATAGAATTATTAAACAAATTAGAAGGAAAACAAAAAGAAGAATTATTAGAACAATTAAAAAATATAGATTTTCATCAAATTTCAGAATTATATGAAAATACCAAAAAAGAAATTGAATTAAAAGAAAACAAAATTGAATCTATATCATATTTAGATAAAGAAAAATTAACCAAAAATGAAAAGAATACATTTGACAATTTAGGAGAAAAAGAAATAATTAGTGGACATTATGCAGTTGTTACAATGGCTGGGGGGCAAGGAACTAGACTTGGACATACAGGACCAAAAGGAACATTTAAATTAGATGTTTATGGTAAAGGAAAGTACTTATTTGAAATTTTAGCTGAAAATTTAAAAGAGGCAAATAAAAAATATAATACAATTATTCCTTGGTACATAATGACAAGTAGAGAAAATAATGACCAAACACAAGAATTTTTAGAGAAAAATAATTATTTTGGATATGATAAAAATAGTGTAATGTTATTTGAACAAGGCGAGTTACCATTAGTTGATATAAATGGAAAAATGCTTATCGGAAAAAATATGAAGGTAAAAGAAGCATCTGACGGAAATGGTGGAGTTTTTGCATCACTAAGAAAAACAGGTATGCTTTCTGATATGAAAGAACGTGGAGTTAAATGGATATTTATTGGTGGTGTTGATAATGCACTTTTAAAAATGGCTGATGTTACATTGCTTGGAATGGCTATTGGTAAAAATGTACAAATTGCTTCAAAATCTGTTGTTAAAGCTAATCCACATGAAAGAGTTGGTGTATTTTGCAAGATGAATGGGCATCCAAAAGTTATTGAATACTCAGAATTGCCAAAGAAAATGGCGGAAGAAGTGGATAATAATGGTGAATTAAGATTCGGTGAATCACATATTATGTGTAATTTATTTACAATTGATGCCGTTGAAAAAATAAGCAAAGAACCATTGATTTATCATAGTGCTTTTAAGAAAAATTCTTATATCGATGAAAATGGTAAAGAAGTTGTACCTACTGAACCAAATTCTTATAAATTTGAAGCTTTCATTTTTGATTGTTTTGAATTGTTTGATGAGATTGCAATTCTTAGAGGTAAGAGAGAGGATGATTTTGCTCCTGTTAAAAATAAAGAAGGTGTTGATAGTCCTAAGACTGCTAAGGAATTGTATGAAAAATATTGGGAAAGAAATTAAATGTCAATATAATTGTCAATTTTTTGATAGTGCAGGAGGTAAAAAATGAATCAAATTGTTGAAAGCATAAAGGCAGAATTAATAGAAAGATGCAATAATTATAAGTTAAAATACGGTTTTGATTATTGGAATGATCATATAAAATATGTTGTAAAAAATGCTGTTCAGTTGGCAAATAAATATAATGCTGATGTAGAAATTGTGGAATTAGGTGCATTATTACATGATATAGCAATGCCATCAGAGTTTGGTCCAAAGGAAGAACATAATGTATACGGGGTTGAGATTGCAGAAGAATTATTGTCAAAATTAAATTATCCAGAGGATAGGAAACAAAGAGTGAAAGAATGTGTATTAAGACATAGAGGAATTAAAGATTTGCCAAGAAATACAATAGAAGAACAATGCGTGGCGGATGCTGATGTTATGGCTCATTTTGATGCTATTCCTTCATTATTTCATTTGGCTTTTAGTGGAGATGAAAAAAATATGACATTAGAAGATGGAACTGAGTTTGTTAAAAAAAAACTTGAACGTGATTTTAATAAATTGAGTGATAAAACAAGAGAAGATTTAAGAGAAAGATATGAAAATATTGTTAAAATTTTATTTGTAGAAAAATAAATTATGATAAGTTTTATTTTAATGTTGATACTTATGAATTCATACATAAAAAGTGACCAAATATATTGGTCACTTTTAAACATTGCTACATAGTTTGATTTCCTGGTAAGAAATAATCAATAACACCATAAATTAAAGCACCAATTATAGCAGCAATCCATGAAATAGAGTAACCAGCTACAAAGAATTGAGTAACATATAAAGTAATAGCGGCCAATGCAAAACCTACGAAGCCTTTACCAAATGGGCTTGCATGTAAACCTGTAAATTTTGTAACTAAGTAATCTATTACTGTTAAAACAACAGCAGCTATAATTAAAGTCCAAATATTATTAATTGAAAAACCAGGTGTAAAAAATGCAGTAATACCTAGAACAACAGCAGCAGCAATTAATCTACCAACTATTTGCCATACTGTGGAAGTACCATTTTCACTTCTTGTTTGTGAGTTTGACATATAGAAAACCTCCTTAAATTTTTAAAAACTTATGCAAATTAAATTTGCTTTTTCAAGGCTCTAATTTTATTATTCGCGAAATTTTAAATAATATTCAAAAATGTAAGTATAAAAAAGTTAAATATTGTAAAAAATAAAATAAAAATCATATTTTGAATTAAAAAAGTGTTTGAGGTGAAAAAATGTTAATTACTTTTTTTAGAGCAATAATATTATACATATTTGTATTAATTGTAATGAGACTAATGGGAAAAAGAGAAATAGGGCAGTTACAGCCATTTGAATTAGCCATTTCTATAATGATAGCAGATTTAGCAACAATTCCGATGAGTGATACAGGTGTACCAATTTTTAATGGATTAATTCCTATTTTAGGACTGTTAGTTATGCATTTATGTATTTCAGTTTTAAATTTAAAAAGTATAAAAGCAAGAGAAATTATTTGCGGAAAGCCTACAATTTTAATATATAGAGGAAAAATTGACGAGAAGGCTTTGAAAAAAGAAAGATTTACAGTTAATGAATTGGAAGAGAGACTAAGAGGAAATAATATTGTGAATTTAAGTGATGTTGAATATGCAATTTTGGAAACAAGTGGACAAGTTACAGTAATTCAAAAACCTGAAAAGAGAAATACAATTCCAGAAGATTTTAATATAGTACCTGAATATGAAGGGATTCCATACGATTTAGTTGTTGATGGAAAAATTATGAATCAAAACTTGCAACTAATTGGAAAAAATTATAATTGGCTAAAAAAGCAGGTTGAAAAATTTGATATGAAACCAGAAGAAGCATTGGTTGTTACTTATGATGGCAAAGGTCAAATTTTTTGTCAGAAAAAAGAAAAAAGAGTTCATAAAATTTAATGATAAAGAAGTAATTGGAGATGAATATTATGACGAAAGAATTAATTATTTCTGTAATTATTGTTGTAGTAATTGTTGTTGGAGATACATTTACTACAAGATATACAAATAAATCCATTGAAACTACAACACAAAGTTTATCTGAAATTAGAAAAGAGATGGATAAGAAAAATGAGGAAGAAATAGATGCAGATAAGTTGAAAGAACAAATTAAAAATATTAGGAATGATTGGAATAAAAGACATAAAAAACTTGCTATTTATATTGAACATGATGAGTTGGAAAAAATAGAGACTAATTTAGCTGGACTTAATGGGTATTTAGACAAAGAAGAATATGGAGATTCTATGGCTCAACTTGATATTAGTGTATATGTATTGGAACATATAAAAAATAAGACCACATTGAGTTTGATAAATATTTTTTAAAATTTGATTTTTCATGTTATGAGTGTTGTTTAAAATGAATAATAGAAAAGGTGACCTTATATTAAAGGTCACCTTTTGCTATTATTTATTTTCATCAATTTTTGCATATTTTTTAAGTTTTTCATAAACAAGATAATTAACAGTACCAGCAGGAAAGTGGCCATCTTTATCCTTCTTACCAGCAGGAACACCAGTCAAAACTTCAATACCTTCCTCAATTGTTGAAACTGCATAAATATGGAACAAGCCATTTTTAACAGCAGAAACAATTTCATCAGAAAGTTGTAAATTATCAACATTTTGAACAGGAATCATAACACCATGTTCACCATTTAAACCACGCATTTTGCAGATTTGGAAATAACCTTCAATTTTTTCGTTAACACCACCAATTGGTTGGATTTGACCTTTTTGGTTAACTGACCCAGTTACCGCGATGGCTTGATTTATAGGTATTCCAGAAAGACTAGAAAGTAAACCATAAAGTTCTGTACTAGAAGCACTATCACCATCAACACCATTATATAATTGTTCAAAACAAATACTTGCAGTTAAGCACAAAGGAATGTCTTGTGCAAACATTTCACCTAAATATCCAGATAAAATTAGAACACCTTTTGAGTGAGTAGAACCAGAAAGTTCAACTTCTCTTTCGATATTTACAATTCCGTTTCTACCTGTATATGTGTTAACAGTTATTTTAGCAGGTTTACCAAAAGAGTAATCTCCAATTGTTAAAATTGTTAAACCATTAATTGTTCCAACTTCAAAACCAGTTGTATCAATTAATAAAGAATGATCTTTAATCATATCCATATATTTTGTGTCAAATTTCTTTACTCTTTCAACTCTTTCAGATAAAGCTTTATCCACAAATTCACGGGTTACAACTTTTGACCTTGACATCTTAGCCCAAGTTGCAGCTTCACCAGCAACTTTAATTAAATCATCAAATCTTGTAGATAATTTTTTATGACTTCCAGCAAGTTTTGAAGCATATTCAATTAATCTTGCCATAGCACCTTTATCTAAATGTGGAAGTTGTTCTACTTCACAGAAACCATGAATTATTTGGGCTAATTTATTTGCATTTTCATTATTAAATGGTGCATCATCTTCAAATTCAACTTTTATTTTAAATAATTTTCTGAAATCTGAATCCATAGCTAAAAGTGTTTGATAAATACTAGCATTTCCTATTAAAATCACTTTTAAATCCAAAGGAATTGGTTCAGGTTTTAAAGAAACCATAACCATAGATGCACGTTGATCTGTTGTATTTTCAATACTTATTTCTTTAACTCTTAAAGCTTTTTTTAATGTTTCATAGCAAAAATTATTTTGTAATAAATCTTTTGCTTGGAAAATAATATATCCACCATTTGCTTGCTGTAATAGACCAGGTTTTAACATTGTGTGATCTGTTTTTAATGAACCATAATAGTTTTCATATTCAAGAGATCCGAAAATGTTATGATAAGAATAGTTTGAATCCATTATAACAGGAGCACCTTCTATATTTGAATTATCAACAAATAAGTTGACTCTGTAATTTAAAGATGGATCTTGTTTTCTTTGAGTAGGATTCATTTGTTGTTGTTTTTCTTTTTCTTTGTCTTCGTCAACAAAATATGAAACATTTTTTAAAACATCTTGTTTAACATCATTCAAGAATTTTGTTATTTTTTTATTTCTCTTAAATTGAGATTTTAAATAATTAATGTGAACATTAATTGTAAGTAAGGCGATATTTGATTGCCATTCTGATATTTTTTTATCTGATTGTTTTTCTATTATTTTTATTTGTTCGATTGCATCCATAATTTGTGCTTGAACAATTGTTGACTTTTCTTCATATACTTGTTTTATTGAATTATCTAATTTATCAAATTCCTCTTCGTCAATAGCTTTTCCATTTACAATAGGCATCATATAAATTCCATTTTGAGATGATTTTACTTGAAAATTATGTTTTGATGCATCTTCATTTAATTTGTCTAATATATTTGAACGTTTTTCTTCAAATTCTTGTTTTAATAAAGCTTTTTCTTTTTCAAAATCATCTGCATTGAATGTTTTTTTAATATCTTTTTTTACTTCTAAAATAAATCCGTCCATTGCATTTTTAAATTCTTTACCTTGACCTGCTGGCAAAGAAACTGCTATTGGTTCATTTGGATTGTCAAAATTGTAAATGTAGCACCAGTCATTAGGTGTTTTTTGCTTTTTTGATATTTTATTTAGATAGTTTTTTGTGTACATTGTTTTTCCTACACCACTTGGTCCTTCAATATAAAGGTTATAGCCTTTTACATCTACTTGTAGACCAAATTCGAGTGCTTTAATACCACGTTCTTGACCTATTCCTGTTGTGATGTCTTCTAGCTCTTGTGTTGTTTCAAAATTGAATATGTTAGTATCACAGGTCATTTTTAGGTCTCTAAAATTTAATTCATTTTTGCTTTTCATTTGTTTTCCTCCAAAATTTTTTTCTTTTATTGTGTCCAATTTTTTTTCGTATTATTTACTATTGCTATTTTATATTAGTTGTTGAAATTTGTAAAGGTTTGTAGAAGAAAAAATGATAATATATTTATGACCAAGTATTCAAATTTAAAAAAAATATTGCAATAATGTAATAATAAATATATAATAGGTAGCAAAAAGAAATGACGAAAATTTTGAGAATTTAAAGAAGATATCTCAAAAACATTAAAGATAATAAGCAAAGCGAAAGGGATGAACAAATATGAATAAAACAAAAAGGAAAATATTTGAAACATCAATGAAACTATTTGCAGAAAAAGGATATGACGCAACAAGTATAGAAGAAATAACAGCAACAGTAGGAGTGGCAAAAGGAACACTATATTACCATTTTTCAAGCAAAGAAGAAATATTCAATTTCTTAATAGAAGAAGGAATAAAACTATTGCAAAATAGTATCGATATAAAAACTGAAAAACTAGATAATTATATAGATAAAATAAAAGCAATTGTACTAATAGAAATAAAAATAGTTAATAAATATGAAAATTTTATAACAATTTTATTAAGTCAATTTTATGGAAAAGAAGCAAGAAACAAAATGTGCCAACAGCATGTTTTTGAATATATTGGGAAGATTGAAAAAATAGTGGCAGAAGGAATGGAAAAAGGACAAATAAAACAAGGAAATCCAAAGATAATAGCATCAGAAATATATGCACTTATAGCGTCTACACTAGTATACAAAATGAAAAATGAAAATGAAATTGATATTATAAAAATTTATAAAGAATTTGAAAGAACAGTAGTTGAAGGACTTAAAGTAAAATAAAGAAGTGAGGAATAAAAATGAGAGAAGCAATTTATGAAGTTGAAAGAATTACAGATTTGAAAGATATGATAAATAAATCAGTTGATAAGTTTGCAGACAGACCAGCATATGTATTTAAAACAGATAAAAAAGGGAAATTCAAAGAAATAACATATAGACAATTGAAAAATGATATTGATAATCTTGGAACAAGTCTAATTAATTTAGGATTACAAGATAAAAGAATTGCTGTTATTGGAGAAAATAGATATGAATGGGGTGTTACATATTTAGCAGTAGTAAATGGGACAGGTACTATTGTTCCATTAGACAAAGCATTGCCAGCAAATGAAATTGAAAGTTTAATAGTTCGTTCTGGTGTTGAAGCAATAGTATATTCAAGTAAATATGATGAAATAATGAATATGTTAAAAGAAAAAAAGAATACAGATTTAAAATACTTTATTTCTATGTATTTAGAAGAAAGTGAAAATGGAATTATTTCATTTAAAAAATTAATAAATAGGGGAAAAGAATTATTAGAAAATGGCGACAAGAGATTTGTTGATGCCAAAATTGATGCAGAAGAAATGAAAATAATGTTATTTACATCAGGAACAACATCAAAATCAAAAGCTGTAATGTTATCACATAAAAATATAGCAAGTAATTTGATGGATATATCTTCTGTATTAAAGGTAAAGGAGAATGATAGATTTTTATCATTTTTACCATTACATCACACATTTGAATGTACAACAGGATTTTTATTACCATTATCAGTTGGTGCATCTATTGCGTTTTGTGATGGAATAAGACATATTGCAGAAAATTTAAAAGAATATGATATTACATTTATGGTATCTGTTCCAGTTTTATATGAAAATATGTGTAAAAAGATAATGAAATCAATAAAAGATCAGGGTAAAGGAACGACTGTTAATGTTGGAATGAAAGTTTCAAATGTATTGTTAAAAGTAGGATTAGATATAAGAGGAAAATTGTTTAAACAAGTACGTGATAATGTAGGTTCTAAATTAAGATTATTAGTTGCAGGTGGAGCAGCATTGGATCCAGATACAGAAAGAACATTCAATTCTTTGGGAATTAATATGGTACAGGGTTATGGATTGACAGAATCTTCACCAGTTATTGCAGTTGAAGATGATAAATATAAAAAAATAGGTTCAATAGGAAAGGCTTTACCAAGTCTTGATGCTAAAATAGATAATCCAAATGAAGAGGGGATTGGTGAGTTATTAGTAAAAGGACCTACAATTATGCTTGGATATTATGAAAATGATGAAGCAACAAAAGAAGCAATAGATGATGAAGGCTGGTTACATACAGGTGATTTAGCTAAGATAGATAAAGATGGATTTATATTTATAACAGGAAGAAAGAAATTTGTTATAGTTTTAAAAAATGGAAAAAATGTATATCCAGAAGAATTGGAAATTTTAATAAATAAGATAGCAGGTGTAAAGGAGTGTTTTGTATATGGAAAACCAGAAGATGATGGAGATTATAAAATATCTGCTAAAATTGTTTATGATAAAGAGATAATGAAAGATGTATATGGAGTAGAAAAAGAAGAAGATATAAAAGAAAAATTATGGCAAGAAGTTAAAAGTATAAATAAAACTATGCCAAAATATAAATATATAAAAGGTATAATAGTAACAGAAGAAGAATTAATCAAAACTACTACGCGTAAAGTGAAAAGAAATGCTGAAATGGAAAAAATAACTATGTAACAAAAATGTAATACTTTTGTAATGAAAATGTAAACTAAAAAAACTACAATTCTATTGTAGTTTTTTGTTTAATATTGTATAATTATAAAAGAAACAGTAAAAGCAATAAAGCGTAAGATAAAGGAGGTTGTTTACAATGTCAAAATCAGGCATAGTAAACGTGAGAATGGTAATCACGGAAGAGAAAATCCTATCAAATATAGAAAAAGTTCAAAAAATGATAAACCCTAATAGTAAGAAACAAATCGTACAATTAGAGGAAGATACATATTTTAAAGATTTAATAGAATCTATAAAAACATATTTAATTGAATATCCTAAAAAGAAGAATTTCCCTAGCAGTGTATATAAAGCAGCTTATGGTTTAGTTGAATTTGCAACAAATCAATTTGAGGAAAATACAAAAAGAATAGAAGAATTGATTAGACAAAGAGAACAAAATATAGCATTAGCTGGTCAATTAAAAGAATTAATTGAAGAAGTTGATAATAAAGAAGATGGTTGGAAAGATAGTATAAAAGAAGCTGAAAAAGATTTCTCAGAAGATATTATAGATACTTTAAATGTTTTAGGAAAATGCAAAACAAAAACTTCACAAAATTATACTGATGCAATGAAATTATTAAATGCAAGAGTTAATAATCTAGAATCAAATTTGCATATTGAAATTGATATGGAAAGAATTGAAGATAGATCAAAGGCATTAAGTTATATTGGAATTGAAGTTGCAGATGCATTAAAAACAATTCCTACACCAGTTGAAGAACCAGTAAATGTAGAACAAGTTGAAGAACAACAAGAAGTTGCAGTACAAAAAAATAGAAAAGCTCAAAATGTACAAGAAGTTGAAAATGTTCAACAAGAGGAACAACAAATGCAAGAACAATATGTTCAAGAGACTACATTTGAGAAAAAGCCTTCTTTATGGCAAAGAATTAAAAATAGTAAGGTAGTAAGAGCTATAAGATATGCTATGAAAATTAGAGTTGTTTTACAATATCCTGCATTACCAGAAGGTAGAGGAGAAAATTATTAATATATGGAAACCCAGAGTTTTAAACTTTGGGTTTTTATAATTCAGTAAGAATCTTTTTTATAGTATCACTACCTATATGTTTTTAAAACTTGAACCGTTTGATTGGAATTCAAAATAGAAAATGTTATATAAAAATGTGAGGAATGTTCACGGGTAAAATGTATAGTATGTATATGATTTTATAATTTTTTCGGTTTCAATACACAACATAAGAATTTCTAAAAAAATCAATGGCA
>OLPG01000981.1_pt1 | contig 25774 bp, 19 predicted proteins | sample 1672311 | NCBI WGS metagenome assembly OLPG01 (sample SAMEA3136670, study PRJEB25190) | human gut metagenome | biome: human gut; feature: human-associated habitat; material: faeces | place: Austria | collected 2013 | reverse complement strand
GAAAGGGAAGCCTGTGTATGATAATACTCCTGAATACTCTGTTTCTGACGTATTTTTTCCAAAGCTCTCTCCTTTGCTTCCTGTGCTCTTGCGATATCGATTTCCTCTGGGCGTTCGACACTTTCTACTAAAAGAGTGACACGGTTATTAACAATTTCGATAAAACCGATGCCGACTACAGCATACTGCCATTTCTCTTCCCCTTCTGGAAGGAAACGCATCTCTCCTTCATTGACAGCAATAACCATGTTTTCATGATGTGCCAGTACTTCTTTTTGTCCGTCATATCCCGGAACGATAACAGACTGGCATCTTCCTGTAAAAAATACACGGTTGGCGGATATGATTTTTAAACTAAATGTATTTGAAGCCATATCTACCCCTCCTAGTTTGCTGCTTTCATTTCCTCAGCTTTTTTCTTTACATCCTCGATTGTTCCGACATTGAAGAATGCATTTTCCGGATATTCGTCCATCTCACCATCAAGGATTGCCTTAAATCCACGAATGGTTTCTTTTACTGGTACATAAACACCTTTGATACCGGTAAAGTTCTCTGCTACATGGAATGGCTGGGAAAGGAATTTCTGAATCTTTCTTGCTCTGAATACGACTGTCTTATCTTCGTCAGATAATTCTTCCATACCAAGAATAGCGATGATATCCTGTAATTCTTTGTATTTCTGTAATGCTTCCTGTACCTTTCTGGCTACTTCGTAGTGTTCTTCTCCTACGATATCGGCCTCAAGGATACGGGATGAGGATTCGAGTGGGTCAACGGCAGGATAAATACCCTGTTCTACAATCTTTCTTGAAAGTACAGTTGTTGCATCCAAGTGAGCAAATGTTGTTGCTGGAGCCGGGTCAGTTAAGTCATCGGCTGGTACATATACTGCCTGTACACTTGTTACGGAACCGTTCTTTGTAGAAGCAATTCGCTCCTGTAATTCACCCATCTCTGTTGCTAATGTTGGCTGATAACCAACGGCGGAAGGCATACGTCCAAGTAAGGCGGATACCTCGGAACCTGCCTGTGTAAAACGGAAAATGTTATCAATGAATAATAACACGTCCTGTTTCTTTTCATCTCTGAAATATTCTGCCATAGTCAGTCCGGTTTCTGCTACTCTCATACGAGCTCCAGGTGGCTCGTTCATCTGTCCAAACACTAAAGCTGTCTTAGCAAGAACGCCGGATTCTCCCATTTCTGTCCAAAGGTCATTACCCTCTCTGGAACGCTCTCCTACACCGGTAAAGATAGAATATCCGCCATGTTCTGTTGCGATATTACTGATCAATTCCTGAATCAGTACGGTCTTACCTACACCGGCACCACCGAACAGACCAATCTTACCACCTTTTGCATATGGCGCAAGAAGGTCGATAACTTTAATTCCGGTTTCAAGAATCTCTACTGCCGGGTTCTGTTCTTCGAATGTCGGAGGTTCTCTGTGAATTACCATCTTTGGAGCGTCTTTAATCGACTCTCCGTCATCAATCGTTTCACCGAGTACGTTAAAGAGACGGCCTAATGTTTTCTCTCCAACAGGTACTTTGATACCGCTTCCCTCAGCAGTAACTTCCATATCTCTGTGAAGACCTTCACTGGCTGCCAGCATAATACATCTTACAACGTGATTACCAATATGCTGTGCAACCTCCATCACACATTTTTTATCTCCATTTTGTACTTCGAGAGCATCTCTGATTGCAGGCAATTCTTGATTTTCAAATTCAACATCGACTACAGGTCCAAGAACCTGAATAATTTTTCCTGTTTTCATCAAAAAAGCCTCCTTATATTATTTCCGCTTTTTATTTCTTCTTTTTCTTCTGCGACTTCGCTCCGGCTATTACCTCCGTAATCTCCTGCGTGATCGCAGCCTGTCTGGCTCTGTTATATTCAATATCCAGTTCTTTTAACATTTGTTTCGCACTGTTTGTCGCACCTTCCATTGCCATCATTCTGGCATTCTGCTCACAGGAAAATGCTTCTACTAACGCACCATACACAAAACCTACTACATAGTTTGGAACGATGTGGTCCATAACCTCTTCAGCAGAAGGTTTTAATGCAAGTCCCTCTAATGGGATATCAATCGGAACTGGAATCTTAAAGTCTGTTTTTTTCAGTGGCAGGAGTTGGGCAACCTGTGCCTCCTCCTGCATTGCATTTACCATGGTTGTATATATAATGTAAAGTTCATCAAGTTGATTTTCATGGTAAAGCTTTAATAAATCCTCGGCAATTCTTCTGGCACGGCTTAAAGATGGATCCTGAACAACGAAATGGAACTGTTTATCAATATTAATTCCTTTCTGTTCAAAATAATGCCGTCCTAATTCACCGAGAACAAACAGTTTATAATCATCTCTTTTTTCAAGTTCTTCTTCTGCAAGTTTTAAAATATTATGATTATAAGAACCAGCCAGTCCCTTATCTGCTGTAATGACGATATAACCGGCTTTTCTCTTTCTTTCCGGAATTTCTGCATTTGTCTTAAAATAAATGCTGTTCATATCTGGAAGATGTCTTAAAATTCGGCTCATTTCAGACTGAAGGGTATAGAAATACGGCTCTGTGTCCGCTAACATTTTTTTTGATTTTTTCAGTTTGGAGGAAGAAATCATATACATTGCATTTGTAATTTTCAATGTATCTTTGATACTTCGCATCCTGTCCTGAATTTCTTTTGCACTTGCCATACCAACACCTGCCTGTTATTTATCAGTGTATTCCTTTGCTGCTTCTATAATCTTTGCAATTAATTCATCAGTTAAATCTTTCTTTTTCTCAATTTCTTTTCCGATTTCAGGATGTTTGAGATCAAGATAAGAAAGAATATCTTTTTGATATTTCTTTACTTCTTTTGGCATAACGATATCAAAGATACCATTGTTTGCAAGACATAATGTAATTACCTGCTCATGTAAGGATAACGGATGGCATAATGGCTGTTTTAACAGTTCCATGATTGCACGTCCATGTGCTAACTGTGCCTTTGTTGCATCATCAAGGTCTGATGAGAACTGGGTAAATACCTCCATCTCTCGATACTGTGCCAGGTCAATACGAATACTTCCGCATGCCTTCTTCATTGCTTTTGTCTGTGCTGCTCCACCTACACGGGATACGGATAAACCAACGTTTACCGCTGGACGCATACCTTCGAAGAAAAGATTACTCTCTAAGAATATCTGTCCATCTGTAATAGAAATTACGTTTGTAGGAATGTAAGCAGATACGTCACCGGCCTGTGTCTCAATGATTGGAAGTGCTGTGATAGAACCTCCACCAAGCTTATCACTAAGACGGCTGGACCGCTCTAATAATCTGGAATGTAAGTAGAATACATCTCCAGGATAAGCCTCACGTCCAGGAGAACGCTCTAACAGCAGGGAAATCGCACGGTATGCTACCGCATGTTTGGATAAGTCATCATATACGATTAACACATCTTTTCCCTGATGCATGAAATATTCTGCTAACGCTGTACCTGCATATGGTGCAATATACTGCAGGGATGCAGGTTCACTTGCTGTAGAGGATAAAACGATAGAATAATCCATTGCGTCATATTTCTCTAAGGTATTTACAATCTTGGCAACGCTGGATGCCTTCTGTCCAATTGCAACGTAAATACAGATAACTCCTTTTCCTTTCTGGTTAAGAATCGTATCTGTTGCAATAGAAGTTTTACCAGTCTGACGGTCACCAATGATTAACTCACGCTGTCCACGTCCGATTGGGAACATGGAATCGATGGAAAGAATACCCGTTTCCATTGGGGTATCTACTGACTTTCTCTCAATGATACCAGGTGCTTCTTCCTCAATCGGACGATAACCATCTGCCTTAATCTCTGCGCCACCGTCAATTGGCTCACCTAACGCATTAATTACTCGTCCAATGTATTCGTCACCAACAGGAATACCTGCCTTTTTCTTTGTTCTAACTACTTTTGTTCCTTCTTTGATTCCAGTATCACGTCCGAAAAGGATTACACCAATCTCGTTCTGACGGATATCCTGAACCATTCCTTTTACTCCATTATCAAAAACGACAACCTCACCGTACATCGCATGGTCAATACCATAAACAGTAACGATTCCGTCACCTACATATATGACCGTACCTGTCTCTTCACTTGTGTTGTCCACATCAAAATTTTCGATTTCACTCTGTATAATAGAGATTATATCTTCTGCACTGATTGCGCCCACAAGATTCACCTCCCTGTTAATTTTCTTTCTAACCGTCTGAGTTTACCTTCATAACTGTGGTCATACTCTTCATAACCGACACGAACAACATAACCACCAAGAAGGGAAGCATCTGTCTCTTCCGAAAGAACAACCTTTTCATCTGGATAAATGCTCTCTAACTGCTTCTGAATTGCTTCTTTTTCTTCTTTTGCCTTGTCATCTGCATAAATGACTTTTGCGTGAAGAATGTGATTCATTTTATCCCAGTATTCATAATAGCAGTTAAAAATATCTGTGATCTGTCCGATTTCACCAATCCGGCACATCATCTTCATAAAATTCTCAAGAAGTTCCGGCATTCCACTCTGTCTCGCAATTTTGTCAAGCACTACCTCTTTCGCTTCCTCTGAAACAACTGGATTTGTCAGAGTCTCGAGAAGGAAAGGGGCCTTCGTGAAAATTTTATGGGCTTCTTCTACATCGCTTCTTGAAATATTCAGACGGTATAATACTTTCGCATTATTTACTGCCTTCTGCGTCATGGGCCTCACCTGTCTCTATAATCTTTCTTGCGGCGATAAGTGCAAGTTTCGCAATCTCACCCTGCACTTCCTGCTGTGCCTGTTTCTGTTCTTTTTCGATATCTGCTTTTGCTTTCTCGATCATTCTGTCCGTCTTCGCCTGTGTCTCAAGCACTGCTTTCTCATGCTCTTCTTTTGCCTGATCTCTTGCTGCAAGAATAATCTCATCAGCCTTTACATTTGCCTTCTGTAATTTTTCTTCATAATCAGCCTTTAACTGAAGGGCATCATCCTGCGTTTTTTTAGCAGAATCAAACTGTCCCTGAATCAATTCTTCTCTCCGATGAATTACATTCATAACCGGTTTATATAAGAACTTACGAAAAATCGCATATAATACAAGAAGATTTATTACAATCATTACCATATTCCATGGATTTATATTAAGCATATTCTTCGTCCGCCTTCCTTTTTCATTAAAAATCTGTAAGTTTCCAAATAGCCTTTTAAGCTTTTATTATTTAAGGAAAAGGATGATTAATAATGCGATAACGAAACCGTAAATAGCTGTTGCCTCTGCTAACGCACAACCAAGTAATAATGCTTTACTGATCTTACTTTCTGCTTCCGGCTGTCTTGCGATTGCATCTGTTGCGGCTGCGGTAGCTTTACCGATACCGATACCTGCTCCAATACCTGTTAATACTGCAACTCCTGCTCCAATTGCTACAAATAATGCTGATGACATAATTACAACACTCCTTTTCTTTTCTCTTTAAATTTTTTGTTGTTTTCTTATTCTGTCGCTTCCTTAATAAACAACGATGTAAGGAATACAAATACGTAGGCCTGAATCAAACCATCAAAAATATCAAAGTAACAGCTAAACACTGCCGGTAATACTGCCGGAACAATTAACTTTAATAATTCCATGATAACGAAAGAACCAAGTACGTTACCAAAAAGTCGCATGCACAGAGATAATGGTTTAATAAAAATCTCCATAATATTGATCGGTAAGATAATTGGAATTGGTTCCGCAAAACTCTTTACCCATCCTTTTGCTCCTTTTTGTCTGATGCCGGCTACCTCAATTAAGACAATACTCATAAATGCTAATGCCGCCGTCACGTTCATGTCTTTTGTCGGTGGTTTAAAACCAAGCAGTCCGATAAGATTGGCAATACCGATGTAGAGGGTCACTGTCATAAGATACGGTATATATTCCGCTCCATGTTCTCCCAGTGTGTCCTTGAAGAAATTGTGTCCGCCACTTACGATTGTTTCCAGTATGATCTGTCCACGACTTGGATTTTCTACGCTTAAATTTCTGGTTAACGCTATACAAAGTACCAAAATGACCGCCATGATAATCCATGTTACTACTACAGATTCTTTAACCGGGATTCCTCCGAGTACCGGAATCGTAAAGACAGTGTCGCAATTCAACTCTTTCATCAGTTCATTGACCAGAGCATCCATCTGCCACACTCCTTCCTGATTCTTATATTGGTGACAATCTTCTTTGCTACCCTATTTAATAGGAAGAGATTGTTCGCCCTGAACCATTGCTACACATTCTACCCCTCTTTTTATTTATGTGGAAATGTTTTATATTTTTATCCATCATATAAATTTTACATAGTGCAAAGATTTCTCATATAAATACGATTTTTTTATTCAATTTGACAAAACGATTTGTATGAATATGAGAAATCTTGTCAGAAATCAGTCAGATTTGATAAAGAATGTTTAAGAAAAAAAGAAAGAATAATTACAAATTATTATAACAATTCGGACATAATTCTTAAAATATAGAGACTATTTTTATTTTTTGAAAGTCTGTATATCTCTGAATCACTATAAATTAGCTTTCAATCATAATTGTTATATCTTTATAACATACCTGGAAATTTCTTTAAATAATCACGCTTTGTCTTTTAATTTCGTTTCAATATAATTATTTATAAATTGCTTTAATGCATTAGCTGCTATACTAAGCGGTGTTCTTTTTGACTCCACAAGGCAGATCTGTCTTTGTGGGATTTTCTCTATAAGGGGTACTTTTATTATTTTCCCATCTTCTAAGGCTTCTATACCTACATTTTCTGGTAAAAAACCTACTCCAAGATCATAGACAACCATCGGAAGAATCTGATGAATTGTTCCGGCTTCAATATCTGGATTTAACTTTAAACCATATCTTTGATAAAAATTACTGAAAAACTCATATGACTTTGTTCCTCTCCCAAGACAAATGAGTGGATAATCCTGCATCTTTGAAAGATGTATCGGCTTCTCACATAATTCTTTATGCGAGCTGCTCACTACCATTACATCTGAAAAATCCATCAAAGACGTAGATTTTAATGTAGCAGGGATATCGGCCGGTGTAGATACTACTGCCAGATCAACCAGACCATCTTTTACTTCCTGAATCGTCTCCGGAGTAGAATGATTGGAAAGGCGGATGCGGATACCCGGATATGCTTTTCGAAAGTCTGCCATTACCTGTAAGATCAGCAAATGTAATGCGATCTCACTTACACCAACGGTTATAATTCCACTCTGCAGACTTTTATCATTCGCCAGTTCTAACTCTGCCAGTTGAAAATGCTGATATGCAATTGTTACATGCTTGTATAGCTTCTCTCCTTCTCTTGTAAGTGTTACTCCTCTATTTGAACGAATAAACAAACGACAGCCAAGCTGATTCTCCAGATTATTCATAAAATGCGTAATATTCGGCTGGTTACTCATCAGAATCTCTGCCGCCTTTGAAAAGCTTTTATATTTAGCCGCATAATAGAATATGCGATAGTAATCGTATGTAATTTCCATTTGTGTTTCCTCCTTTATCTCGTCATTTGACAGACGAAACTAAGCTAATAGATATATGGCAGCTGTTCCGTATCACTGCGCTCATAATGCTCGCCCGCATTATGAACTTGCTCAAAAGTGGCACTATTCCATATCCGATTTCTATCTCTGAAGAAGAAAGGGGATAGTAATCCAATTTAATCCAGCATTCCTTTAGAGCGTGTTTGAAAAATGCTTTCTGCAAGATGTGCGTTACAATTTGCGGGAGATTTCGCCTGAATGAGGGCGGCGTAGCGGGCTACGTCAACTGAATGAAGGCAAAATATACCGCAAATTGGGGCGTGCAGGTTGCAGGAATGATTTTTCAAACACGCTCTAGTATTTCTATAAACAGAAAACTCTAAACATCTTATCTTGGCAGATGCGGCTTCGGAGCAAGTGCTGGATGCGAGCGCAAAAGCAAACATTCAACACGCAGCGACTATAAAGCAGCTGTCAAAATAGGATGTTTAGAGTTTTCGTCTGTTTATACAAAATGCTGCTTGATTATCGGATTTAATCTCTTTGTTAATATCCCGCTTAAGATTCCGATTAAGATTCCGGCTACGAGTCCAGAAAGGATTAAAATTGGGAGATAGTAGGCTAATGCCTTTGTTTCCAATACAATCATGGCAACGATAATCTGTCCTACGTTGTGGAATATGCCGCCTGCTACGCTTACTCCTACAGAAGAAAACTTCTTTGTTTTCTTTAAGAGTGCCATAACTAGCATACTCATTGCCGCTCCTGCTGCACTGTAGACCATTGCGAATCCGCTTCCAAAGAGGAATCCTGATAATAGGATTCTAAGTACGGAAATCAGGCAGGCTGCAGGGACTCCTACTATATAAAGAAGAAGCATTGTAACAATGTTTGCAAGTCCAAGCTTTACTCCGGGTATTCCAAGATTAATCGGTATAAGCTGTTCAATATATCCTGCTACTAAAGCAAGCGCAAGAAACATTCCATAAAAAGCTGTCTTTTTAGCACTCATATGCTATCTCCCATCTATTTCTTTTCCCATCGTCCGGAAGCACCGCATGGAAGAACAAGTCCATTTGCACTGACAGGAAGACCAACCTCATCTGCACTGACTTTTCCACCATGTTTTTTCGCAACTGCTGTTCCTAACATATAGGAAAGAACGGCAGGCTGTAATCCTGTTGTATAGGAATTAATTAAGAAGAACAGCGGGTCTTTGGAAAGAAGCTTTTCACAAAGACATACTAAAGAATAAATCTTCTCCTCAATCTTCCAAATCTCTCCCTTTGGCCCACGTCCATAAGATGGTGGATCCATAATAATTCCATCGTAATGATTGCCACGGCGGATTTCTCTTTCTACGAACTTCACACAGTCATCTACAAGCCAGCGAATCGGTGCATCACCAAGACCAGAAGCAACCGCATTCTCCTTTGCCCAGGTAACCATTCCTTTTGAGGCATCTACATGAGTTACAGATGCTCCCGCAGCTGCGGCTGCAAGTGTTGCTCCACCAGTATAGGCAAATAAGTTCAATACTTTTACTGGGCGGCCTGCCTTCTTAATCTTATCAGAAAACCAGTCCCAGTTGACTGCCTGTTCTGGGAAAAGCCCTGTATGTTTAAAACTGAATGGTTTTAAATGGAAGGTAAGACTTCTATAATGAATATCCCACTGCTTTGGAAGATCAAAAAACTCCCACTCTCCGCCACCTTTTTTGCTTCTGTGATAATGTGCATTTAAATGTTTCCAGTGTTTATCTTCTTTTTTTGTATTCCAGATTACCTGAGGGTCTGGACGAAGAAGGGTGTATTTGCCCCAGCGTTCCAGTTTTTCACCTTCGCTGCAATCTATAACTTCATATTCTTTCCAGTTATCTGCTAACCACATATTTTTTCCTCGCTTAATTTAAATCTAATTATGAAAATATTCTAATCGCTATAGTTTTCCCTGTCAATAGAAACGAAACTTAAAATACCTTTATTTCAGTTTTTCACACTCTTTTTTCAGAAAATGTACTGCAGCTTCTGCTTCTTTTCTAGTGATTCCTTCTGGTGAATACACCGCTTTCTGGCGAATCCTCATACAAAGATGTAACTTTTTCGGTTCCATTTCTCTGTCAAAGGTACGAAGTCTTTTTTCAAAGGTTCTTACACGATTATCTTTTATTTTTTCTTTTCCATATATTGTTTTACACAAAATATCGTACCAGAACATAACTGCCTGACTATACTTTTGCTGTTTTAAAAGTTTATCTGTTTTATAATTTCGGTATACTTTTTGCAGTCGTTTTCTAAATACAAAAAGCAAAAGACCTGCTATGAAAATAAAGAAACATAGAATATACAGGATTTTATGAACGGTTCTTCCACCTTTACTTTGCTTTGATCGATCCTGCGGAATCTGTTGCGGTGTTTCTACTGTTTTCTTTTCTGATTTCTTTTCTGTTGTCTGTTCTTTTTCCTGTGTTTTTTGTTCCTGCTGTTTTTCTTGTTTCTTCTTATCGTCATTTTCTAAAGATTGATCTGACGAACTTGAATTACTTACCGCAGTTTCCTGTGTCTCATAATACGGTGTTCCCATAATGTTTTCATATTTGGGAGTAACTTCTACCGGAATCCATCCCATTCCATCCAGATAAATTTCCGGCCATGCATGCGCGTATTTTTGTGAAACAGTCACCGTCTCTGCCGTTCCTGCCTCTTTTACCGTTTCCGGTGTAAGAAGGTATCCTTCCACATAACGGGATGGAATTCCATAATAACGAAACATCATTACTGCTGCCGCCGCATACTGCACATCGTATCCTGTTTTTTTATCTTCAAAAAACCATTGGGCAAAGTCTTCATCTTCCGGGATACTTCCTGGATTTTCATTATAGGTAATCGATGTTTTCATGAAGCTTTTTACCCGGTTTATAATTGCTAATACCGATAGATTACTTTGAAGACTCCCTTCTGTTGCAGAAGAAATCAATGTTTTTGTTTCTTTATTTAAGAAAAGACATGTTGCATTTACATATTCTTTATAGCTTTCCGTCATTTTTTTTGAGGAAAGATTGTTATTCTCCGTCTTAATATCGGCCGCAGATTTCAGCTTTCCAGCCATTGTTTCCATTGCTTTAAAAGAATATTCTCCTGCTCCTTTTATTCCAGAAGCGAATATATTCTCTGTTTTATTAATCGCTGCCGTCCCTTCTTCTTCATATATTGTTGGTAAAACAGCACTCTCATAAGGAAGATAAAGATACTTTCGATTCGCCCCTACATTTTTTACAGATAAAGTATAAAGAGACGGATCTGTTTTCCCTTCCGAAAGCTTTTTCTGCTTTACAAAATGATACATTACTGTATTTCCGTAAAATTCTTTATTATGAAGCCATAATAAAGATTCGTATGCCTCCCGGTCAGAAGCTGCAAGCATACTCCTGTCTGAGCCAAAAATATTCCAGTTATTTGTACTTGCTTTCCAACAATTATTCTCATAAGTTGTTCCAACAAATCCTTTCAGATAATAACTGTTTTTTTTATAAATATTTACTTTAAGAGCCTCTTCACCTGTCCGCTTCATCTTCTTTGCCTTTGTAAGCTGACCTTCCGGAAGAACAGATACATCCTCTTTATATCGTTCTTTATTCCACTTCTTTTGAATTGCCGACATCTGTCCGGTATTTGTCATTCCTGAGAAAGTTCCTAAAAGAAGTAAAATAATAAGAATTGAAGTTCCAAGTACTCCTCCCCAAAAAGACGGAGCAAAGAAAAAGAAACAAAAAATGAGAAAGCTTAACACTGCAAACAATTCTGGCCGAACTCCCCATACAAAAAATGGAAAAGCAAAGCAGATCGCTACGGTAAAAAATAAAATACAAGGCTGGACTTTCCACAACAATGCCATAAAAAGAATAAGCCACAAAGTTATCCCCAATATTCCGACAACAAATGGCAAAAACTCCACATTTCCTGTCTGCATATCTACCGATGTATTTTGAATTATACGATGAAAAATATTTTTGCTCTGTCCATAATCTGCCAGATAATCAAAGACTGTTCGGGAGAAAATCAATAAAGCTCTTCGAATATTCTCCATAGAAAGAATGAAAAATGGAACAAAAAAATACAAACCGCTTATAAAAACCGTAAAACCTTTTCCAACAGATATCCCAACGAAATACAACAATATAAAAAAGGCTGTCCCAATAAAAAGAACAACACCTGCTGTATACATTTCAAAACGGCCGGCAGCATACCAGATAAAACATAACAGCGCAGCAAGCCACACATACCCGGCCCGCATCATTTCTGCCCAGCCAAATCCACTCTGATGATTCAATTTTTTAATGTGAAATGAGTTTTTATGCTCCATAATCTACACTCCTGTACGCTGTCAAAATCCGATCAATATCCTCTCCCATGGTTTCTGCCGAAAAAATATACGGTACTAACGCTTCCCCTTCTTCTTTTCTTGCTTCCCGTCGTTCTAATAATAAAGTCAGGTTCCAGTCATCGAAAACTGCCTGTTTCTCGTTCCAATACTCTGTAATATAAATCACTTCTGAAAACTGTTCTTTTCTTTCTTTTTCAAAAGAATCTATCGTTGCATTCCCCTGAGAAAAAAACATACTTTGAAATACATGGGCATACACTTCTTCCAACTGCATTGCATTTGCCACATTGTAAAAATTCCATCCATCGGTCTTTTTATCCCACCAACAAAGACAATGCTTCTGTCCTTCCTGTGCCATATGCTGTGAAATAGAAAAAAATGCTTCTAACAACCCGTCAATCATAGCAGCATCCAGCTTTTCTACCCTTGTTTCGAGAAAAATAAGTGGCATCCGCATCATAGGAACTTCCACTTCTTTTACCATATATTCATCTGTTTTTCCTGTTAGCTTCCAGTGAATTAACTTCATGGAATCTCCATCAACATACGGACGGATTCCAAAATATTCCCCCGGACCATTTCCCTTTTTACCACTTTGTTCCTCATCAAAAAAAGAACAGGCAGCTCCGCTGTTTTGTACTGGAAAATGCAGTTCCGTTGTTTGTGGCAGAATCATTACCACCTTCTCCTGATTTACATATGTTACCTTTTTCATACATCCAAAAAAGCTGTACAGTTCCACCCGCAAAATCGTGATTTCCAAAAATCCCATATATTCCGAATCTATAACAAAAGCAGCCGCACCATTTTTTCGTCCCGCTGCCCTGATATTCATAGAAAATATTTCCTGTTCCCCACTAATCGTCTTCTTTACCTGTAAAAAAACTTTCCCAGATAAAACAGGGAACACTCCTGTATTGCTGATACAAAGTCGTCCGGTAATTTTTTCTTCCTTTTGCGCATAGGCAGGAATAATCAGATGAGTAGAAACTTCTTTTGGAAGATAAAGATTATAAATGACAGCCACCAGCAACATAATTCCTAATGCCATCCCGGCAATCTTCCCTGTTGTTCCAGAAAGAAAAATGACTAACGCAATCCACAGTAACAGACAGACAATCCCGCTAATTCGATTCATCCATAATCTTTTTCGGGTCATCTTCTTCCTCCTGCCGCTCTTCGATCTGGCACATGTACAGTGGCACAAATTTCATCCATAATCTTATCCACATCTTTCCTCGATAACCTTGCTCTTGACTTTAATACCAGACGATGACGGAAAACATCTTTTACAACATCCTGAACATCTTCCGGCACAACATAATCTCTGCCAGCCAAAAATGCACTCGCTTTTGCCATTCTGCACAAGGCCAGAGATCCTCTTGGGCTGACACCCAGCTGAATCATATCATGTCTTCGTGTCGCATCAGAAAGCATTGCAATATACTGATAGATTAAAGAAGAAACCTTAATCTCATTCACTTCCTTTTGCATAGAAAGTAATTCTTCTTTTGAGATAACCTCATTCACATCATCTAATGGATCACTCACCTTTCTCTGACTCATCAGAATCATTTCTTCCTTTATTGTTGGGTATCCCATAGATAAAAGAACCATAAAACGATCCATCTGCGACTCCGGAAGCATCTGCGTACCCGCAGAACCAAGCGGATTTTGCGTTGCAATAACAAAAAATGGTTCCTGTATATTTCTTGTCACACCATCTACCGTTACCTGTCCTTCTTCCATAACCTCCAAAAGTGCTGACTGCGTTCTACTTGAAGTACGGTTAATTTCATCTGCCAGCAGAAGGTTCGTCATAACTGCTCCCTGACGGTATTCAAACTTTCCATTTTCCTTATTATAATAGTAGAAACCGACCACATCCGATGGCATGACGTCCGGTGTAAACTGTATTCTTCGATAAGAAAGTCCCAAAGCCTTTGAAAAAGCCAGCGCCATCGTTGTCTTTCCCACACCAGGTACATCCTCAAGCAAAACATGTCCACCAGAGAGAATCGTCATCCACACCTTACGGATGACCTTTTCTTTACCAATAATTACTTTATTCACTTCTTCTATAATCAAATTCGCTTTATTCAAAAAATGCTCCTTTCCTGCTGGGACGGCAAAACTGAATTTTATACACAGATTACTGTCCATTATAACACGAAAAAGTTTTTTTGATATAGTAATTTATCTGATAGACAAAATCTGGAAAAGTTTTTAATACAATATTCTAAATATCACGAATAATATCACAGCCTTTCCTACAAGCATTGGTAACCATAGCTTTCCCAAAAAACCATTATGTGTGTTTTGCTTTGGACATTTTCCGATACATTTTCCACAGGAGAAACATTCACCGGATGTCGCATTATCCCCTTCTTTATCCGATGGTATCTCAAGGTTTGCCGGACATACTAAATTGCACGCTTTACAGTTTGGAATACAGTTTTCTCTGTTTCGTTTGATTACAGAAAATGGTAACACCGGCATCAGGGAAAATACTGCTCCCATTGGGCATAAGAAACGACAGAAAAATCTTGGTTCCAATGCCATTCCTGCTGTAACCAATAAAAAGAGACCTGTTCCTATAAGGCTGTCTGCCATCTTCAACTGATGGAAACGAGAAAATGCACTGAACGGACTATGTACAGCAACGGCACTACTGCAACCTTTTATGCAAAGAAACAGGACAACAAGCAGTACAGCATATTTTAAATACCGAAGTATCTTTCCCGCCTTTGAAAAACATTTCAACGGTTTCTTTTTTCTTTTTTTGCGAATCATAGATGAAATAAAATAAACGAAATCACCCCATGTTCCAAATGCACAGGCAAAACCACAGAAAAATCGTCCAAATACAATGGTAAAGACCAGCAATACAACAAGTGTCTGTACAAAGGAATTCCACTGCAGACTTGCACGCTGTGTAATTTGTTCTACAATTAATTTTATTCCGGTAAATGCAGTGGAAAATAAGGCTGGATAGATGATAAAAAATACTGCCCGTATCATCACTTCTATGATTGTCTGCACCGATATTTTTTTCTTTTTCTTCATTATTTAGCTGCTCCTTCTAATGCCTGTCCTACTGCATTCTTTATTCCTGTAGATGAATAGGTTGCTCCGCTTATTGTATCAACATCTGTCGTCTGCTTATCAAGTATTGTCTTCACAATATCTTTTGCCATTGATAAATAAGCCTCATCTTCCCCACTTGCTTCTATAATATCTATAGCACTGATTTTCTTCCCGGATACCGTTACTTTTACTTTAATTTCTCCGCCAAATCCCTGCGAACTTCCAGTATATGTTCCATCTTTATACGTTCCTGCCTGACCGGCAGATGCACCATCGGTCCCTAGCTTTCCAGAATTTTTTGCTGCTTCAAGAATATCCTCTTTTTCTCCTTGAAGCTGATTTACCTGGCTTTTTAATTCTGCAATTGTGGCTTCTTTATCACGACTGTAAATCACAGCCTGATATCCTGCTAAAAGCCCCAGAACGAGAATAAGATCAAATAAACGGATTAAAAAGTTTTTGTATTTCATTCGTTGTCCCTTCTAAAATGTTTTCTACTATCTTTTATAAATTTTCTTACTATTTTAAATATTCAAATAACTTTTTCTTAAATAAACGCAAAAGCTTCTCTTTTCAAAATTACTTCTTTGCTGTATTAAATGCTTTTTGGCATGCATCTTTAATTGCTTTAGAAGAACAGGTGGCTCCTGATACAGTATTTACACCATCTGCATTTCCATTTGCTACAATTTTAGAAACCATTCCTTTCTTTGCATCGTTTGTATATGCTTTATTCGTTGAATTTGTATTCGCGGTAATATTAGAAATTTCTGTAATTTTATCTTTTTTAATTGTGATATCCATGGAAATCGTATACGGATCAAAATCCTCATCTTCATCCGGCTCGCAGCTTACGCTTACTTTGTATGTTCCATTTTTGTAGTTTTTCCCTTCGTCTGGATTTTCTGTTGTTTCTTCTTTTTTCTCTGTAGTCGTTTCCTCTTTCTTTTCTGTCGTTGTCTCTTCTTTTTTTTCTGTGGTCGTTTCCTCTTTCTTTTCTGTTGTCGTCTCTTCCTTCTTCTCCGTTGTTGTCTCTTCTTTCTTTTCCGTAGAAGAACTGTTTTTCTTCGCCTTTGATAAAGCATCATTTACCGCATTAAAAATAGCATGGGAACTGTACGTTGCTCCACTGACAGCATCTACTCCGCTTGTTCCGTTTTTAGAGACAATAAGTGATGGAAGATTCTTAATCTCATCTCTGCTCATAAACTGTTTCAGGTTGGTTCCTTTTGCTGTAGAAGAAATCTCCACCGCAGAAATCTTTCCATTTTTAATCGTTACATTTGCCGTTACACTATATTCCTTAAACTGCTCTCCCGAACAGGCCGCACTTCCAGTATAAGTGCCATCTTCATACCCTTCTGCCGGTGCTGCAATATTATTGTTGTTATTATTGCTGTTAGAACCACTGTTTTTTTTCTTATTTTTTTTGTTTTTCTTCTTTTTCTTTTTCGTACTGCTTTTCCCTGTTTCCGCCTTTGAAAGAGCATTTCTTACTGCGGTAATAATTCCATTGGAACTATAGGTTGCTCCAGATGCCGCATCCACATTTGTAGTCTGTCCGCTGATCATCTTTGGGATAATTCCTTTTGCCTTACTAAAATAGGAAGCAGTTTCTCCTGATGCGCTTGTTACATCAATCGCGCTGATTTTTCCATCTTTTACTGTTACTTTTACAGAAATAGTTCCACCAAATCCTTTACCGGATCCAGTGTAAGTTCCATCTTTCCATGTTCCAGACTCACTCACTTTAGAAACACTCGGAGCCGAACCAGCTGCATTACCTGCGTTCGCTGCTGTCGCATTATTAGACTCCGTTCCAAAAAGTGCATTTTTCACCGCACCGATAATTCCATTTGAACTGTATGTTGCTCCGGACACGACATCTACATCTGTACTCTGTGCCGTAAGCATCTCATCAATAACCCCTTTTGCACGCTGAAAGAAAGAATCCGTCTCACCTGGAGCACTGACAATATCAATCGCCGTCATTGTCTTTTTACTTACAGTAACATTTACTGTAACTTTTCCGCCATATCCGTTTGCAGAACCTTTATACGTTCCATCTTTTACATCAATAGCCCCCTTCTTTGTTGTATTCTTTTTCGTTGTTTCTGCCATTGCTGCTGTACTTTCCTTCGCAAGCGCTTCCTTAATCTGACTGATGTCTTCTGTCTCTGAAGCTTCATACTTTTTTGCCTGTGGGGTTTTGTATCCGGTAAGTACTGTCACCATAAGAACCGCCAGGCAAACCGCCGGAATTACCGCTGTAATTCCTTTCACACCTGAAACCTTATCACCAAGACTTTTAAATTTTTCAACATATTTTTTCCACTTTTCTCTCATCATATCTCCCTTTCTTTTTGAATGTATTCTTGTATTCCTGTACTCTTGTATTCTTATATTCTCGAAATCTTTTTGTACTTGATTTTATGAGAAATTTTTTGTATCATTATTTTTTTATTATCGTAAAATCAGACTCACTGGTAAAATACTCTGCGAGTCCCTCTGAAACTAGAATGCTTCCGTCATCTTTTACAAGAATCGTGTCAAACTCATCACTGTGTTCTTTCCAGTATTTCTGTGCTTTTTCCGGTCCCATAATGAATAATGATGTGGACAAACCGTCTGCAAGTGTTCCGTCATCTGATACGATCGTAACAGAAGTCAGACCATTATTTGCCGGATATCCATTAGCCGGATCAATAATATGATGATATGTTTTTCCATCCTGCTTAAAATAACGCTCATATCCCCCAGAAGTAATCACTGCCTTATCCTTTATAGAAAGCACTCCAATATAACTTCCCGTATCTGCCGGATTCTCAACCGCCACTCTCCAGTCAGAACCATCTGGCTTTCCGTTTAGTGTCTGCACATTACCGCCAAGACTGATCACTGCACTAGAAATCCCATTTTCTTTAAAAATATCCATTACTTTTGAAGAAGTATATCCTTTCGCAATTCCACCAAGGTCAATCTTCATTCCTTCCTTATTTAAAGTGACCTCCTGTTTTTTCTCATCATATAAAACGTGATCTGCTCCCATCAGTCCCCTTAACTTCTTCAGCTCTTTCTTTCCGGGAACACGATAGTTCTCCGTCGGGAACCCCCACGCCTGCATAATCGGGTAAATCGTAATGTCAAACACTCCATTCGTGCTGTCATAAATCTCTTTTGAGCGCTTAATCAGATATCCTGTTGTTTCTGATACCGAACCTTTTCCATTCTTATTAATCTGCGAAACTTCACTGCTGTCAATCCCCGTAGAAACAAGCTGTTCAATATTGTTAATCTCATCAACCGCCTCGTCCAACGCTTTCTTAGCATTCTTTCCGTAAGCCGTTAAAGTCATATACGTATCCATCGCAAAAATATCTCTTGATTCTGATTTGTCCTCTTCATTTTGAGTCTTACTATTTGTATCCGCTTCTGCCTGTGTTGTCTGCTCCACAGCCTTTCTACTATCATTCTTACTTTTCTCTGTATCTACTGATGTTCCACATCCGGAAAGCATTCCTGCAGTGAACACAGTGGCCAGTAACATCGCAACTGCTTTTTTTCTAAAATTTATCACAACAATCCTCCATTATCTTGAAACTTACTTTCATTAGTTCTTTCTAACTTCATACATTATATAGAAAATATTCTGACAATGCAATTTTTTTATAAGAAAATGAGAACTTTTTTCATTAATATATATACAGTTTGACACAGCTAATAATAGTATATTATTATATTTTCGTTAGAATAAGCTAACTTAAATACCAATTATAATATAAGGAGGAACTTATGAGAAACAAATTACTTGTAGCAGGTACTCTTGCTCTTGCAATTACTTGTACTACTGTATTTTCCAGTATTACTCCAGCAGTTGTAAAAGCAGCAAGTGTATCTACAGTACAGACACAGACAGCAGAAAATAGTGATGACTACGTTTACTGCTATGCAGGCCTGACATGGGCTGAATATTGGAAGGCTGAAGGAGTTATGGCAGCAGGTGATACCACGTCTTCTGATACAGCTGATTCACACGATGAAAAAGATAAAGGTGCCTTTGATGCAGTAACAAGAGCTACCACTAATCACGGACTTCACCGCGGAAGTTATCAGTGTACTGCAGTTATTAAAACTGCTGAAGGAGAATATAGTGTTTCCCATTGGAGCAGTGATGGAAAAACTGTCTACTTTACAGATGGTACCAGTGCCGGATGGAACAGAGGTACTCTCACCTTAACCGATGGCACTACACAGACTATGACAGAATATGATGTTCTTGGATTAAAATATGTTCCTGTCAAAGTAAAATCTTCTGACTATGCCAGCTTTAAAGAAAAGTATTCCGTTGTAGAAAATAACGGTACCTTAATTGGTGGCTATGGAGAAAAGAATCTGCAGGATTATAATGTTACTGCATCTGTTGATAAGGATACCAATGGCCTAAAGACTGCCGAAAAGCAGAGTGATGGTTCCTTCACATTTACCCAAAGAAGTAACGGCTCTTCTTCTGGTATTAAAGATAAGACTCTTAAAACTGCTGATTTAAACAATATGGGAGCAACTGTAAAGGATGCAAGCGATAGCTACGGTGAATTTCTTCGTGTAGATTTCACAAAAAATTACGGCGATCTTGGCGCTAATATGCAGGCTGTAAAATGGACCTACTATGGAAATGACAGCACACGTTCTAAGGCACTTGCCACTTACGGAACAAAGTTTGCTGCTGATAACTGGATGCATAAAAGTATGGGAATCCAGTTAGGTCTTACAAATTCTATTCGCTGCCAGCTTCCAAAAGGATATGACGGAACTGGCTACTGGAGCTTAACCATTTATGCTCTTGGATACGCTGATTCTACATATAACTTTGAAGCTACTGATGCAAACATTGTAAAACCTGACACAAATGCTGGCGATACAACTGAGTTAAACAAACTTGTTTCTTCTGTGGAAGACTTAAAGAAATCAGATTATACAGAAAAAAGCTGGAATAGCTTCGAAACAGAATTAAATGAAGCAAAAGACATTTTAGCAAAAGAGACTCCTACTCAGGCAGAAATCAATGAAGCAGTTGAACATCTTACAGCCGCTAAAAATGCTCTTGATAAATATGAATACGGAACAGCGAATCTTTCTTATGCAGACTTCTATTACGGAGAATTAAATGACGTAAAAGAGGATACTACTTTAGACCTCACTTCTGATAAAGCCGCTTCTTATCGTGAAAGTGGTATGTATGATGCAGTAAGTAGTGCAACAACTAATAAATATAAATCTTTCTTCTCCAGTACGTATTCAGAAGATAATGCAAACGGACAGGGTGGCTCTATTATCGGTATGAAAGACGTAAATATCGCTGTTCCAACTTCATTATATGAAAATGCGAAAAAGGCTATTTCCGATAATAAAGAATGCAGCAATAAATTATTAGAAATTATTAGTTCTATGAAGTTATCTGATACGACACCATCTGAATATAAAATCTTAAATGGTGATGGTACTTTGACAGCTATGAAATCTGAGGTTATCGAAGATACTTCTGATACACTTACTATCAAAACACAGTCTTCCTACGGACAATATGAAGTAGATCCTGTAACTTCTGAAAACAGCCCTCTTTCTAATTTAGATGCTAAAAAGTCCTTACTTGGTATCATTGTTGAAGACGAAGATGGTACTAAATATGGTATGGAACATCTGGAAAACATCTATGGCGGAGGAAAATTCTCCTTTGCTGTAACAGATGGATTTAAAGAAAAACACGGAAACACAATTGATTATAAGCGTCATGAAGCTTTACAGGGTAAAACAATTAAAAAAGTTACTTATCTTGTAAAAGACGGTGCTGATATTGTGATCAACACTGCCTTAAAATGTAAAACTTTAGCTGGGTCTGACAGTATTATTAAAGCTACCGCCAACGATAACTTTAAAGATGGTGCAACCGTTTCTGTTGATACTGCTGCTGTTCCTTCTGGTTCTAATTATACTTTAAGCAGCGTAAGTATGGGAAAAACTGTCCTGACAGAAGGTACAGATTATACATACGCAAACAATACTCTGACGATAAAAGCTACAGATAATACTGGTGTGGGTTCCTATTCTATGGTATTTACAGATGATACTTACTCTGATATTGTAGCCTCCTTCACATTAGAATCTGGCTACAAGACTGGAGATATCTCCATTAATAAAAATAATCAGGTTACTCTTCCTGCCGGTGTCAACTTTAAAAAATATGTAAATAATATTACATCTATTAAAATTAATGGGGTAGAAAAAACAGGAAAAGGCGGAATTAAAGCTACTGATTTATTTGATGCAGACGGAAACATTAACTTCAATGCAGCAATTAAAGGTAAAGATGGTTCTTCCACACCTGTATTTGCAGACAAATCTGCTTCTTACACAATAGAGCTTACATCAACCGGTTACCCATCTGTATCTGGAACTGTACAGCTGAATACTTCTATCCTTGAAGCTTCCATCAAAAAAGCAGAAGCACTTGATAGCAGCAAATATACTGCTGAAACCTGGAAAGCACTTCAGACTGCTTTAACAGAAGCAAAAGAAGCAAAATCCGCTAACACACAGGCAATTGTTGATGCTGCAAACACAAAACTTACAGAAGCTCTTTCAGGCTTAAAAGAAAAAGCTGTTACTCCTTCTAAACCTGCAACGCCTTCTAACCCAGACACAACAACAACTAAAAAACCTGCTACTAAACCAGCATTAAAGAAATCAAACGTAAAACTTTCCAAACCTGTTCTTAAAGTTGGAAAAACAACAAAGAACAAAGCAAAAGTTACATGGAAAAAAGTTAAGAAGGCTACCGGTTATGAAATCCAGTACACAACAAAAGGATTCGGTAACAAAAAAGATACAAAAACAATTAAAGTTTCCAAGGCTAAGATCACATCTACTCAGCTTAAGAAACTGAAAAAGAAAACAAGATATAAAGTCCGCATCCGCGCTGTATATACAAAAGCCGGATATCAGACAGCTACATCAAAATGGTCTGCAATAAAAACTGTGAAGACAAAATACTAATTTGCTGAGGACACAGATGCCGCTTTATATAGAAGATATTGTGCTGAATTGTAGCTAGTCTTCTTATAATTCAGCATAAAATTTTATTTCAGTGGCTGTCTGGTTTTGATAACAAATAGCAAATTGATGATTTATATTGGAAAGAGAAGGGGATTCTCCAGAAGATTCTGACTTTTAATCAAAGAACTATTTCACCATAAGAAAATAGCAAGGGATACCGGCAAAAGAAATAGAACTCCTTATATAAATGTCAGTTTCTTGGAATTTGATTTCCTGGAAAGCCATAGACTTCTGGACAATCCTCTTATTCTTCCTCAAATTAGTATTTAATCATTCCCTTTTTTGAGAACTTTTTTCATTTGACATTTTTCGTTTGACACAACTAATTTTATATAGTACTATCTAATTGCAGAATAGATTTTCTATCTCAGACTTACAAGATTTGAATTGAATTTTCGGTGCTTAATATCTTTTTATTAGATATTCATGCATGAAAACCTGGTAGGGGACCCTCCACTAACGCACTCCGTATGCGCGCTAGGGAGAGTTCTCTAATTTTTTGCCTTAAAAATCAGTGCACAGATTTTTATATATTTATTTTCTTATCAAATATGTCCTTTTGGAACTTTTTATGTTTGATTTCATAATCAGTTTCTAAAAGTATACAAGAAAAGAAGGGAGACTACAAATTTAATGAGAAAACAAAAATTATTAACTAAGGCTCTGGCAGCTTCTATGGCAGTATTTATGTCTGTCAGCCAGCTTTCTGTTCCTGCATTTGCAGCAGAAGGAACAAAATCCGTTTCTATCGCAGGCAGCACTTACACATATTCTGCAGAAGCTTTAGAAGGCTATACTCAGATTGGAAACAGTGGATTATATTATAAATTAACTAACGGTACAGGTTTTTCCGGAACGATATATGGAACATCTAATTTAACTTACAAAGAATTTTATTCTGGTGACGTAAGCAGCACAGACAGCTTTGATGTCGTTACTACTGCCAGCACTTCTAAGTATTCTGTTTTATCTAATGCCTGGACAGATTATAAGAAGGAAAGTGCAGAAGCTGCAGGGGGATATCATGTAAAAGGTGTTGCGAATGTAAATGTTGCTGTTGATTCTGACCTTTATGTTGAATCCACTATTTTAAAAGATGCAAACAAAGAATTAAGCAAAGCATGTGAGGAAGCTTCTGATATTACATTAAATGAAAATCCTACACAGGTTCCTTCTCAGTATAAAATACTTCAGGAAAACGGTTCTTATGTTTCTAATAACAAAACAGTCACTACTGTAACGGATGCCGTACCAACATTAACAACAGGATCTACCTGGGGTGAATACGAAATTGATGTGGTGGAAACAAGCACAAAATACTTAAGAAATTCCCGACAAGATGAGGGATTCCCTGTCAATTCTACTATTCAGGGAATCATTCTTGAAACAACAGAAGGATATAAAGTAGGTCTGGAACATCTTTCAAATATCTGGGTACAACCTTATAAATTATCTTTTAATGTTACCAATGAAGCGGCTACTATGGGAATTGCAAAATCAGATAATACGGCTGAATTTGCAAAGCTTGTCAATAAAACAATTAATAAGATTACTTATGTAACACCAGAAGGTAACTATGTTTATACTTTCGCTGATGGAATCTTTATAAAACCAGCTTACTCTGAAGAAATCAGCGGTACTTTCAGTGACGATATGAAATCATTTACTTTAAATCAGCTTCCTACTGTTAAAAATGGAACATTGACTGTAACATATACTGTTGGAGCAGGTCATAAGAAGACTCCTTATACTCTGTATTCCGGAGCTATTGCAAAAAACGTTTCTCTTGACTTAAATGCTATCCCATCTGATGCGGAGGGTGGAACTTACAGCGTTACTATTTCTTGTGATGACTACGCTGATATCTACGTCGCAATCCCTGTAACAGAAGCTCAAAAAGCACAGTTACAGGAACTTATCAAACAGGCTGAAACTGCATTAAAAGGTGCCGGTGCTGATGATAGTGTATTATTAGCACATAAAAATGAGGCAGCAGAACTCTTAGCAAACGAAAGTTCTACCAGTGCCGATGCTGCTGATTTAATCAATGAACTTACTGAATTATTAAAACCATATCAATCCACAGAAGCACCAACACCATCCATACCGGACAGTACAACAGCTTCTAAACCAAATACAACAACTGCTGCTAAACCAGCTACAAAACCTGCTACTACAGCAAAGAAGCCAAACACAACAGCCACAAAAGTAAAACTTGCAAAACAGACTACAAAAGTAAAAGCAAATGGAAAGAAAAAAATCAAAGTATCCTGGAAAAAAGATAAAAAAGCTTCCGGTTACGAAATCACATATTCCACAAAGAAATCTTTCAAAGGAAAGAAAACAATTGTAGTAAAGAGTAACAAGACAACAAGCAAAGTAGTAAAGAAATTAACATCTAAAAAGAAATACTTTGTAAAAGTACGCTCCTACAAGCAGGTTGGAAAGACTAAGACTTATGGGGCATACAGCAAAGTGAAAACTGTGAAAGTAAAATAAGTTTCTCTTAAACATTTTATATAATTGGTATTTTTATAAATAGTATTTTGCCTCAGGCAGGGAGAGACGCTCCCGGAGAAAGTAGAATAATAGTTGCCTCTGCAAATGTGAGAAGTAATAACCATATCTTCTGGTTTATACATTCTATTATTTCTTACTATTCAAACTCTATTTAGTAAAAACCCCACGAAGCTATATTCCGTGGGGTCTTTTTTATTATTTGAATAGGATTGGCTTAGATTATAAATAATTCTCATACTTCTTAACACACCCGATTCCAATCGCATATGGTCCGGTATGTACCGCAATGGTTGCCCCAATCTGGCAGATTCCCACCTGATCTACATGGCTCTCTCCATAGATATGGTTCGCAACGGTATTATAATATTCCTTGCCTTCCTCTATATCGTAACCAAAACCAACGCGGAAAGAATAGTCTTCCATCGCATCTCCGGTTTCTTTAAAATAGTCATCCATTAACGCAATCGTTTTGGCAACTGTCTTCTTACGGCTTCGTCCGATTCCTGAAGCTTCGATCTCACCATTTACTAAAGTAATCAGAGGCTTTAAGGAAAGGGCGCTGCTTGCGATTCCTGCAAGCTTTCCGATTCGTCCGCCATGTTTTAAATAATCTGTGTTACCGACTGTAAAGAAGATTCTATTCGTCTTTTTCATCTTCTCAAGAATATCTACACATTGTTCATAAGGAACTCCATTCTGACACATTCTTCCTGCTTCAATAACCATAAGACCCTGACTTACTGTTCCTGCTTCAGAATTAATCACCGCAATTTTGGCATCCGGATAATCCTCACAAACAATTTCTCTGGCATTACATGCACAGTTGTAAGAACCACTCAAAGATGGAGTAAAACAAATACAGACTACCGGTGTTCCTTCTTTCACATATTCCGTAAAAACGTCAATATAATTCTGTACAGATGGAAGAGAGGTCTTCGGATATACATCTGGATTCCCTACCATTCGCTCATATACTTCACGAATTCCGATTTCTTCAATCTCTTTATAATATGTCTCCTCATCAAATGATATATAAAAAGGTATAATACGTAAATTATACTGTTCAATGATCTCTTTTTCTAAATCACAACAGCCATCACTAATAAT
>OLPG01000961.1_pt1 | contig 26082 bp, 29 predicted proteins | sample 1672311 | NCBI WGS metagenome assembly OLPG01 (sample SAMEA3136670, study PRJEB25190) | human gut metagenome | biome: human gut; feature: human-associated habitat; material: faeces | place: Austria | collected 2013 | reverse complement strand
TGGAACTAAAAATCCCTTGAAAAATAAGGAAAAAAGACTTGACTATATAGGGAGGCGGGGTTAAGCCTGTTAAGACATGAACATATTTATCAGGCGATTAAAGAAGAAAATGATACATACGGTTATCCTGTCTGCGCACTGTGTAAGCTTGGAAATGTAAGTAGAGCATCTTATTATAAATGGTTACACAGAGGGATTCCGGCTAATGAAGCAAAAAATAAGATGATTGCAGAAAAAATCGAAAAAATACATACAGAATCACCAGATAAGGGGTATCGCAGAATACGAGATGATTTGGAACGATATCATGGTATAAAAGTCAATGATAAACGAGTTCTCCGCATATGCAGAAAAAAAGACATTAAATCAACAATTAAATATACAAATAATGGATGTACACGTCAGGCGGCGAATCCACAGTTTGTAGCAGAAAATATATTGAATCGCGAATTTTATGCAGATGCACCGAACGAGAAATGGCTTACAGATGTGACCGAATTCAAATCTTTTATATCTAGGAGCTCTTTATTCTTTCTCAACTGACAATAAGTTTACTCTATCCCCCAACAAATACAAATTGTCCTTTCTCCCCAATCGTGCTACAATAATCTTGTCCGAATGAATGGTGGTTATTATTAAATATTATTTAGTAGACAGCGAGAATGTCAACGACAACTGGTTGATGCTGCTGGATCTGAGTGACGAAACGGATAAGATCATCGTGTTTTATACGAAAAATTCACCTCATATGTCCTATTCATCAGTCATCAAACTGCTCGGATGTACTCGCGAAATTAAATTTGAAGAATGTAATGAGGGAAATAATGCTCTGGATTTTCAGTTGATCTCTTACCTTGGTTATCTGATGAAGAACGAAGAATTGAAAGATTCTGAGTTCATTGTAATGAGTAACGATACCGGTTATGATCCTGCGGTCAACTTTTGGAAAAAAAGAGGCTTTCCTGTAAACAGAATCAATGTGAATTACTGCAAATTAGCTTTGCAACGACAGAAAGAAGCGGCTCTTCGCCTGGCAGAACAATCCAATTCTGTCGAGGTGCAATCTACAGAAGATTTTTCCGGCGAAGAATCTCATCCGGGATCTTCTGCTGAAGAACTTCCTTTTAAAGACAGACCGAAAGAAGTTTCTTCTTCCATTTGTCCTGAGCCTTTAAAAGAAGTTCCGGCTTCTCAGAAGCCCTGTTCTTTTGATAAGGAAGAAGTCGACGCTCTCATCAACTGCCTTGGCAAAGATAATCTGATTGCAATTCACGAAACCCTGGTTCATGTATACGGTCAGAAGCAGGGACAAAATATTTACAAAACCGTAAAAGATAAATCTTATTCTTTTGCACCTGAAACTCTTTCACGCAAAGATAAGGTACACTATTTTACTGATATCATTTTTTCGCACAGTGACCTGGACGATCCTGGAAACTTCTTAGATTTCCTTGAAAAAAATAAGGACAAATCTAAAAATCTCAATGGAGTCCGTTCTGCGATCACCAAGGCTTATGGAAATAATACCGGGATGAAATACTACAGCCTTTTCAAGCCTTATTTCAAAACGATATCAGCTTTAAAATAACGAACGACAGAAAGGAAATTCGGACAGAGGAAGTCCCCTTATATCACTGACGCATATCAGTGGATAAGGGGACTTATCTCAATAATAATAATATAACTTGAAACTCGCTCTCCGGCATGATAGTATATCTAATTAGCACATAATTATTCAGGCATCCCGTCTGCCATCATTTGAACATTGATTTATCTTATCATGATCAGACACGATGCAAATACATCAGATAGGAGGATTTATGAATCAGAAAATGAAAACTGCTCCTGCAGCAGAAAATAAAATGGGAACCATGCCTATTGGCAAATTGTTGTTCAACATGTCCCTGCCAATGATGATTTCCATGCTTGTGCAGGCACTTTATAACATTGTTGACAGTATCTTTGTAGCAAAATTATCTGAAAATGCTCTTACGGCCGTATCTTTAGCATTCCCTTTACAGACATTGCTCATTGCAGTGGCAACCGGTACAGGTGTCGGTATGAATGCTTTACTCTCCAAAGCTCTTGGAGAACGCCGTTCCGACGAGGCTGATAAAATTGCCGTAAATACTGCATTTATTTACTTTCTGAGCTATCTTGTATTTTTGATACTCGGATTTACGATTGTAAAACCTTTCTACGCAAGTCAGATTGGAACCGCAGATGCAGAAATCATGGAAATGGGAATCGACTACTTAAGAACCGTCATGATCTTTTCCTTCGGACTGATCTCCCAGATATTTTTTGAGCGTCTGCTTACCTCTACCGGAAGAACAATCTTCAGTATGACCTCACAATTATGTGGAGCGATTACGAATATTATTTTAGATCCGATCATGATCTTTGGATTACTCGGATGTCCCAAAATGGGCGTTACAGGTGCTGCTGTCGCAACCGTCATCGGACAGTGTGTCGCTGCAATCGTCGCATTCACCTGCAATCACAAGTTCAACCACGATGTAAAACTGCATTTTCGTGGTTTCCGCCCCAGTGCAAAGATCATTGGAACCATTTATGCGATTGGTGTACCTTCGATTATCATGCAGTCCATCGGTTCTGTCATGACTTACTCCATGAACCGGATTCTGATCGAGTTTTCTTCAACCGCAACAGCCGTTTTTGGTGTGTACTTTAAACTGCAAAGTTTCTTCTTTATGCCACTGTTCGGGCTGAATAATGGAATTACACCGATCATAGCTTATAATTATGGTGCCAGAAACAGAAAACGTATGGTCAAAACCATCAGGCTCAGTCTGATCACGGCATTCTGTCTTACTTTTATTGGATTCCTCTGCTTTGAGGGAATCCCACAGATCCTGCTTGGGATGTTCAACGCTTCAGAAGATATGCTCACGATCGGTATCCCGGCACTTCGTATTATCGGAATCCACTATCTGCTTGCATGGTTCTGTATCGTTTCCGGAACAGTATTCCAGGCTCTCGGTAAGGCAGTCTTCAGCATGATCGTATCCATCATGCGACAGCTTGTTGTGCTGATTCCTGCTGCTTACATTTTATCGAAGCTCGGCGGACTTCACGTTGTATGGTGGTCTTTCCCGATCGCAGAAACTGTTTCCCTTGTAGTATCACTCCTCTTCCTTTTAAGGATCAACCGGACAGTAATCTCCAAAATCCCGGATGGAAGTGATATTCTGTAAAGATACTATCTCTGCCTGCTTTTCAAAGCTAAATATCGTCACTAATGTCGTATACCCGGCAATTACCCGACAATTCTGAATACCTTGCAAATAACGCAAGGTATTCTTTTTCTACTTCTGAAAAACTGCGGACTTTATAATTCAGTTCAATATGAAGCTGTGGTGCTTCGCCGGATTGCGGTTCTTTCAGGAGTCTTTTCAGATCATACCAAAGCATTGCACGATCTATTTCTTTTAATTGTATCTGTTCTTCTTCCGACAGGTCTGAGCCAAGAAATTTTTTATAGATCATACTGAGCAGTCGGTTTTCTCTTTCCTGATATTCCGGTAATTCTTTCTTAAACGGTGTCGGCACATCCGACAGATAACACTCACTTGCATCATGGAGCAGACATGCAAGTATCATACGCTCTGAAAATCCTCTCGCTGCTGCCTCTTTTGCACAGCAGATACAATGCTCTCCCACAGACCAGAATGTCTGCACATGCCCATTTCCCCTGCAGATCAGCGACAGAGCATGGGCAATATCCTGTATTCTGATCAAATCTGAATCTGGCTCTGTCGGTCTGAAATGTAATCCTGTATAGGTGGTTATATATTCACTCATCGTATTCCTGCTTTTCCTTCCTACAACCCTTCCCGGTATACTTTATTGATCGTTGTCTGTGCATGTTCCAATTCTTTTTTCTGAATGATTGCATTCCGGTCGCTTAAAATCGCCAGCATTTCATCTACAACATCCTCCGGTCTCGGTTCTGATATCCTGTAAAGATACCCCAGCATCCGGGTTGCAGTGTAATCGGTATTCATCTGCCTGTATGCAATTTCCCGGCAAAAATCTTCCGGATATCCCTTAAGCTGCAGGGCATCATATAATTCATCCTGTCTTGACCCAGCCATCCTGTTCCTCCTGTTCTGTCCCTGTTATCCTGTTCTTTTTACTGTCACTTATTTGATTTCAGATGTATTTTCATGATCCTGTTCTGTCAGACAGTTTATTTTTATTGTGGTAACTGATATTGTCCCATCAGTCTTTCACACTCCGCCTTCATCTGGTTCACAACTTCCTCCGGTCCTACAATCTTAATTCCTTCTCCAAGAGAGAAGAGCCAGCCAAGAAACTGTCTGCTCACATGCACATCCACCTTCACCGTAAAATGCTCTTCATCTGTCGGAATCATCATCACATCTTTTCCAAAACGATCAATAATCACACCCGCCAGTCGATTATCCACCTGCATTTTTACAGTCTGTTCTTTACCTCTGAACATTCCGAAACTCTTCTTTGCATAGTCTGCCATATCCAGCTTTTTAAAATATTCTTTTCCCTCTCTGCTTTCATTTGACATTCTGATATGAAGCATCTTGTCTACCCGGTAATGCTTGATCTGTTCCGTTTCTGAATCATAACCGACCAGATAGTAATTTTCATCATCCCATGAAAGTCCCCATGGACTGATATGATACCATGCCCCATTATGCCGCAATTCCATTTCTTTTTTTACATTCCACTGATAATACTGGAATTTGATCTTTTTATTCTCGGATATCGCATTATGAATTGCATCTACCGTATAATAGATACTCTCATTCATTGTCTTGATTCTTCCGGACACAAATACCTGACGCTGCAACTTTTGTGCATCGTATTTGCTGACCAGCGTCTCCAGTTTTTTGATCAGTCTGTTGGTCTTTTTCTCCGTAATGAATTTCGAGGACTGAATCGCATCTACCAGAAGCTTCAATTCCGGAAGTTCAAATGCCCGGCTTACCACATGATAATGATAACGATTCCCGATCGGCTCTCCCTCTACCTCAATCCCAAGAATACTCAGATCACGTAAGTCTGCATACACGCTTTTCCGATCTGCTGTTACATCATATTTTGCCAGCTCTTCTATAATCTCCGGCATGGTGATATAATGCTCATCATCTGTCTGTTCCATCATGATCTGAGCCAGCCGGTATAATTTAAATTTCTGATTACTTCCTCTTGGCACTTTCCCCGCCTCCTGTTCATCATAATTTAGATATATCAACGATATCATCAGTATATCATAAGTAGCGGGACTACAGATGAAATTTTCTTCTTATATTCAGGATCATCCAGCTCAAGAATCTCTGCATATTTCTATTCATTGCTTTGTTCTCATAATAAATTTTTCTTAACATATCTTTATTTTTCATCACTCTTATTCCTCCTCTTCTTTTACCAGACTCTTCTTACAGATTTTACAAATAGTTCCAACTGATGTGATCAGCAGCACCTTGGCATATGCAACATCTCCAATCTTATCATAGAGACGTCCGGCACTCATTGATTCACCAATCACGGTATAAGGACTATTTGCCACATACCCGATTTTTCCAAGGCCTTTATAAGTAACTTTGATTGCTTCCTTGTCATATTCATTATCCGGCTCTTTCTCCAGTCGGATTTTCATTCCCTTTTCAAGAAAATCATTTCCAAAATAATGCTTTGTTCCTGTCAGTGTGATAAATACTTTTGTCATCGTAATTGCTCCTCCTTAGAAATCATATTCATCCGGATCCAATCCGGCATCTTCCAGTACTTCTCTTCGTTCATCTGTATCCATAAACTCCAACTCGTCCGGATCCAGTCCAGATAACTCCAGTTCCGTCCGTTCTTCAGAATCATCCTTCAGCAATTCATTCAGAAAAATAAATTCCATTGTACTTTCTAGCAGACTGATATTTCCATCATGGTTTAAATCAAACATACTTCCGAATATTCCTTTCATAATAGCACCACCTTAATCCTTCATGTATTCATAGTAATCGGATTCGCTGGCAAACAAGATATATTTACCATCTACCAATCCCATGTAACCATCACCTGTGTTAAATCCTTTCATTGCCCACTCCTCCATTTCCGTGAATTTTATGATTTAATCTTCTTTGATGATTACAGTTTATACCAATAGGTGGGGTATAAAAATCCCTGCTTTTTTTACGACTATTCTTCTATGTTAAAAGACCCAGAATACCTTTTTCTGAGCCTTTCATAACTTCCATAGCAACAATGTGCTTGTTGTTTCTTAATGCTTCAAGTATAATAAAATTCATAAAGAAAATACGCGTACAGCATGCGGAGTTACCGCCCGATAATCCTCATGTTTTGCGATATACAGGGAGGTTATTCTCATGGGGAAACAATCTACGAGAGAAAATAAGACAATTTATCAGATTTGCCGGGAAGAAGCCGGTCTTACAAGATCAGAAGCCAGTGAAAAAATGACTGCTGTTTCTGATTCTAAAATTGAAAAATTTGAATATGAAATACAAGAGCCTACACCTTACGATATTATCCAGATGGCCGACGCTTACAGACGACCGGATCTCTGTAACTATTACTGCTCTCATAAGTGTGAAATCGGACATCGCTATGTTCCGGAAGTCGAAGTTACCGACTTATCCAATATAATCCTGGAAACCATTGCCAGTTTAAATGAAATCAATCCTCTGACTACACGCCTGATCCAGATTGCCCGTGACGGTAGAATCAGCGACGATGAAATCAGGGATTTTGCTTTTATCAGCAATAAGTTGGATGAGATTTCTCTGGCAATAGATTCCCTGAATCTTTGGGTTGATAAGACAGCCGGAGAACAGGGACTGAACATTGAATTGTTCCGAGAAGAAAAAGAAAAACAGAAATAAGTGCGAAAAAGCAAGGCAGCGAACCTATTTATGGTTCACTGCCTCTCTTCTTTACATACACTGCGATGACTCCACCGATGATCAGCAGTGGAAATTCAATATACATCAGTCCACCAACAACCATACCCATTAAGATAACGGGAAAGAATACTACTGTACAGAGCAATTTCAGAATTCCCCACGATGTTTTTATACCAAATATAAAGAATTTTCCAATAAACCAGATCATACAAATTGCAAATAATAATGATAACATATTCTACTCCTTTTGGCTCCTGTTCTGATTGATGCCATTCATTTTTTCTGCCGTTTTTCTGCTATAAATTCAGATGCATTTCTCACACAAATTTTACTACTGAATTTTGGATTTTTCTCTATCTTTTCAATCATCCGAATTAACTTTATTCTCCGTGCTGTATCCATCTGCTTACCTCATTCTAACAGTTCTGCCTTTTGATATTGTCAGTATAACCAGATAACTTTTCAAAATATATACCTGATGCAAAGAATTTAACGTATGTAATTCTCAATTTTCGAGGAATTCCTTCGTTTTATTTTTTTCTCTCTTATAGTGGTTCAGTTTCATACCAGCACCTTTCACCATCTGATTTCCTTCATCGTCAAAGGATAAAAAAGACCATCTACGATTTTACGGTAAATGATCTTTTCATCGTTAATATTCAATTTATATCATTCTGTTTTCATAATCTTGCAACTCATGGAAAATGTCATCCACATATACAACATCATCTTCTATTCTGTACAGCATGAAATATCTGTGCTTTTGAAAATTTATTCGATGGTATCCCAGACTCTGTAAGCGTGGATTATCACATGTTTTCATATTTCCTGCTACATGTTTTAACAGTTCTACAGTATCCTCAAAATCATCAAGCACATTCTTCGCCGCTTGCTTATGATTGTTCCAGTCTTTGAAGCATCTCATCTTCTATCATAGATGTATATGGATTATGCACTGTTCTTTTTATTTCAAATGGGAATCCGTTATATGCAACAGCCTGTGTTAAAAACATTCTTATTGCAGACGTTGTATCTGTTCCAAGATCCTTAAAAAGCTGATCTGATTTACTCTTTAAATCATCGTCTACCCTGATTTGAATTGTACTTGCCATTTTAGATACCTCCATTTCTTTTTCTTTTATTATAATGCCATATCATTGCTAATTCAATACATTTGTAACGATATTCATCAGGTGTAAGCGGTAAATTCTTTTCCGACCATTCCGAAACAAGCTCCGGGTGCAGTCTCCCCGTCCCGATTTGTAATTGGCACAGCGGAAATGCTCCTGATTTCGCATCATGCTTTTGGCGGCTGAGAAATGCAGTTTTGCACCGCAGTCGGGACAGTATACCAGCCCCGAAAACAGGCTCGTCCTTCCGGTCTTGGTCGGTCTGCGGCGGTGTGCGTTGCAGCATAAGTGCAGGGGCGATATGATGGGGATATAAGTCAAAGCACACAAAAAGCGAGCTGTAACTCACTTGCATAAGTACAGCCCGCCGCCTGTGTTGCTATATACCTTTTTGTCTTTTGAAAACCTCCGGAAGCATTTTTAATACCCTTTTCATTTTGATCTCCGTACCATAATTGCGTTCATTTTTAATTCTTTCTCCTTCTCAATACGATTAGTAGCTCAGCCGTCTTTTTCTAACAATATTCAATGATGTAGAATCTTTGCTGATTTCCCTATCGAAATCAGTCGGAACAGCTTACTTAGAATACTTTTTCTTCTTGGAATACGCACTTGTTCCGATCAGCATTCCAGCAGATAGGAACAGCACTGCAAACCACAGCCACAGATTGCTGTTGTCGCCTGTCTTAGGGCTGGTGACATCTGTATTTCCATCCGGTTTTGTCGGATTGGTCGGTTTTGTTGTTCCCGAAACCGGAATCGCTTTGCCCTTTACAGTATAACCGCATACTTTGCACACTTTGTCGCCGGTGTAGCCTTTTTCCGTTGCAGTTGCATCCTTAGCGTTCTTTGTTTCCATATCGTGAGCTGCTTTGTCTGCGATGCTGCCGCAGGAGCATTCGTGCCAATGGTTGTCTGAGTCTGATTTCCAATCTGCTCCATAGCTGTGCGTGTGAGAAGAATCAAATGGCGTCATGGTCAAATCAGTTTCAAGCCACATGGTTTGCATATTGTCGTCATCACCTATCCGCTTATAATTCACATATTGACCGTTGATTTTCAGCTTGGCATCGGGTGAGAAATTGCCGTAATATGCAGTCACATACACCCCGTAATGATAGGTCTTTCCAGCTTCAAAAGTAGTAATTTTGTTTTTATAAATTCCGCTTCCCCACTCCGGCTCAGTAGAAACCAGACCAGTATCGCTGTCCAGGCTCCACCACTCACACCGAAATGCGTAGTCTTTATTATCGGGTACATTGCCAGTAAATACAGGCTTATCACCATCTTTAAAAGTTATGGTTGCATTATTGATTTCTATAACTTCAATTTCCTTTGGTTCAACCGGCTTGGTCGGTGTAATTGTTGCAATACCAGTAACATACACAGATTGTCCGTCCAGATTCATACTAATATTTTGCTGCTCAACCGTCCAACCATTTACAGTTACTGTCAGTCCCGAATCTGTTGCTGCGAAAGTCCGTCCGTTTTTCGCTTTCAGCAGAATTGAATATCTATAGGATTTCCCTTCCTCAAACGAAGTAAACCTGTCCAAGAAGAGTTCACTAGGATAATAGTGTTCATCCGAGTACCATAAAGCATGCTGCTCGTCTTCCCAACTTTCATAAGCAATCTCATAGTTTGCACCAATATCTTTAGTCACAGCAGTAGCCTTTGGTGTATCTCCCGCATCATAAGAAAGTGTAGCGCTAATCACTTCAACATCTTTTATTACGGTATCGTCTGCCCCGTCGCTTGCTATGACAGGCAGCAAAAATTCCCACGCAGTAAAGGTTTTCCCATTATCAGACACGCTTGTATTTGCCGTTTGTGCGGTATATGTTTTTCCCTCACAAATAAAAGTCACATTATCAGAAAATACATATCCCTCTTTCGCCCTTAACACAATGCTATACCAGTATTCTCCACCGGCAATCGGGTTACGGGGAGTATCTGTGCTTTTAATAACGTCTGTTATCGGGGTACTTTCACCATAAGTGGACTTCTCCCACGCTTCTTCCACGATTTCCACTTTTCCGCTGCAAGCAGAATTGTTGGGATTTACTTCCGCTGTAAACGCAACGGGCTTTGTGGAATCAAGGTTTTTCCAAACATTACCGATGTCAACTGTGGTGATAACCTCATCGGTGCTGGCGGCAGGAAGATCGATTGAGTAAGGACTGTAAATACGCAGTTCCGTACTCATCTCTCTTATTTCAAGATTCGCTTTGAAAGCCACCTTATCAAACTTATGACCGCCTGCGGAAACACTTGTATCTTCGCTGATAAAGTAGCCGCTATTTGTTTTAAGTACAATATTATAGGTATAATGGTGTCCTGCTTCAAACTGTGTAATCTGCTTGTCTGCTGCAAGAGACGCCATTTTACTCGAATCAGAATACCAATACCGTCCTGTACTTGTCCAGACACTGCCTTCTGTTTTTTGTTCTATTTCCATCCAATACTCATAGGCAACAGAACATTCTCCCTCTGTCACCGTCGCTGCTGCCTGCGGTGCATCGCCAGCTTTATAGTCCGGTTTGGTGTAGGTGACACTAATTTTGTCAATGTAGTTGACTCCTGCCGCAAACGCAGTTATCGGCACAATGGTCAGTGCCATGCAGAGTACGAGCAGGATACTCAGCAGCTTCCTGCTGTGTCTTTTTTGATTCTTCATAATGATTCCTCCATTTTCTAAGCCTTGCAAACAGACTCCTGTAATTTTGATCTTCTCAGCAAAGCATTCGCCAGCACTGTCTTATTTTCCAGATATTGTGATATCCGGTCGGCAACAGCAGTAACGGCTCGCTTCACTTGTTTCGCATAAATACCGACTTTATTATGGGAAAAAGAGGGAAAAAAGTATATAAGGGAGCTCCGCCAATCTGTCAACATGGGGTGGCGGAGTTCCGCCATTCTTCAAAATCAAGGCAAAAAGGTGATTTTTATCAAAAAAGGCATAAAAAATCCGCCCTCTGTTTCCAGAAGGCGGCTCGATGAATGCCGACATCAAAAGATCATTTGTTGTAAAGGTTGAGCAATCCCACACGGGATTTTACGCCGGTCTTTTCGTAAATGGCGGAAATATGGCGTTCCAAAGTCCGTCTGGAAACATACAATTTTTCCGCAATCATCTGAATGCTATCCTCCGTATTGACCAGACGGTTAAACACTTCGCTCTCTCTTTCTGTGAACGAAAACACTTCCGAGAATTTCCGCAGCCTTTCTTTCTCATCAACCACATCGGCGGCATTTGTAATGAGCTGCTCCATAAAAGTTTTCTTTTGAAAGGTGTATATGACCGCCACGACGCTGACTGTCACAAACAAAACCAGCACAAGAATAATAACTGCAAGATTACTGTCAGAAGATAAAAGGGTTAAAACAAAGTTAGCGATCACAGCGGCAGCGATATTATTTACCGCCCGTCCCATACCTGCCCAAAGTTCCGGGATTCTCATATGGCGGGATATTTCCATAAAACCGGAAGTAAAGAACACGGCAAAAAATCCCGCTGACAGATAGAATACAATCAGCCCCGCCATAAATGGTCCGGCAAATTTCAGTATAGCGACGCAGATGGTGGACAGCACCATTATGCAGTACATCACTATCCCCATATATTTTCGGTTTTTTATATCAAAGATAAATCCTGCCGCCAGACCGCTTAAAGCAAGCAGGATTCTCGGCCATTGCCCGATGTCCGTTGCTCCGCCGGCGTGGACAAGCGTTACCGCATTGTCAAGGGTACTGAATATACAAGTCATAAGTGCCACAAGCAGGATCATAAGAATACTAACGATATCGCCTTTTTTTATTTTCCCTGTATCTTCTTTGACTTTTTCTTCTGTCGAACCTTGTGTATTCTGTTCGTCCTGTCGGCAGTAAGCCGAATCATTTTTCATCAGCAGCCAGATAAGCAGCAGCAAAAACACGGATAAAATGACCGTTTCTGCAATTTCTGACCGAACAAGATTATTGTTCACAAATTGGAGCAGGATTCCCAGTGCATACGAAATACCCACAGTCCTCGCCAAATATCTGTCCATTTTCATCATACGCATGGAAACATAAAACACGCCGCTGCCGAGTAAGCCGAGAAGCAGGAATAATACAAGTCCGGTTGTGAAAATCGTAGTATAAGCCGTACCCACCCCAATAAAAGCTATGCCCAAGACAGATAGCAAACCGATAAAAAGAAAACATATCGTTTTCAAACGTTCCTTGCAAAAGCGGTTAAACAACGGATACAAAAGAAATCCCGCCGCACTTACGCCCAACGCATAATTCTGTGCCAGCACAGTCTTATCTTCTGATACGATACGGGAAAGCACATCCACATATAAATACTCCGCACCTAAAAACAGAAAGGTAAACAGCCCCATAAGGACAACAGCATCATAGTTACTGATCCCTGCCGCTTTTTCAAGGTCTTTTTTCTTCATATCCTTATCAATGAGCAGCTTCCATAACTTTTTATAACTTACGCTCATATCGCTTTCCCTCCTTTCTGAAATCATTCATGTAATTGCAGCGGCAACTGGCAGCAGAAAACAGCCACTGCATTTGAATCTGGTATAGTGGTATAGTGTACTATATTTTTTCGAGAAATACAAGAGTTTATAAAGCGATAGCTTTATTTTTCATAATACGCATCCACCATAAGGATTTGCATCTTTATATTGCTCGAATTTTGTGAATTCTGTCTTTATATTTCTCTGCACAAATTGTTTTCTATCTATGCTGACTCTATTATAATAAACATATCCGAACAACATCATAGATTATTATTAAAAGGGAGATTATGCTATGCGAATTGAAAACTTACAAAATGAAAACAGAAAATATGCGAAAAGTATCGGAAACTTCCATGTGCTTGAATATGTGCAGGATGCCAGCGTTTCACCTATGAATGCAATGAATGAGTATTTCATGAGTAAAATGAATGTTAGAAGAAGACAGGTTGTTATTGATATTGATAAAGACCATTCTGCTATTATCCAAGCTGGTGCCATGCAATGGATGGGTGGAAATGTACGAGCTACATCTGGCGTAAAAGGCATCGGAGATTTTCTTGGAAAAGCAATCAAAGGTGCCGTTACAAAAGAAACAGCAGTTAAACCGGAATATGTTGGCGAAGGCTGTCTGGTACTGGAACCAACATATAAATACATTATTCTTGCAGATGTTGGCAAGTGGGGATCAGCCGGAATGACAATTGAAGATGGCATGTTCCTTGCTTGTGATGCAAATGTAAAAAGTAACGTTGTAGCCAGAAAGAACCTTTCATCAGCCGTACTAGGTGGCGAAGGTCTGTTTAATCTGAGTTTGCAGGGAAATGGTGTAGCTGCATTGGAATCTAATGTTCCTGAAGATGAATTGATTGAAGTCATATTGGAAAATGATGAACTGAAAATTGACGGAAATCTTGCTGTATGCTGGTCATCAAATCTAGAATTCACCGTAGAAAGATCTACAAAAACACTTGTAGGATCTGCAGTTAGCGGAGAGGGCCTGGTAAATGTTTATCGTGGAACAGGACGAGTACTGATGTGTCCGGTCGCACCGACAACTTCCTTGTTTGAGTCCACCAACACCATGACAGCTAAAGCTGCAGCTAAATCCAGCAATACATTTGGAAAGTAAGCGTAAAACACATTATCTCGTAAACAAACGCCGGTATAGGATTATAAAAATCCTGTATCGGCGTTATTAATTGATAAGATAAGTGGCATACCTCCATAGAAAGCGTATTCATCAAATGCTTCATTTTTATCTCCACCAACCGCTGAGTAATATTCCGCAAAACTAAGTGGATGTACTCTTATTTCATCAGCTATTTCAGATAAGATTTTTTTCATATCCTCTGCTATTTCTAGACTGAGAACTTGCCTTGTATTGGCTGTGATTAACTGTGCTAATCGGAACACATCGTTTTTATGTTTCTTTATATTTTTGCTGTCAACCTGCTCTCCATTCAGCTTGCGTTCCTTTAAATCCAGCCATGCTTTCGCCTTAAATGGTATCAGACAAGTCGGACTTAATACCGGAATGCCATCAACCATCATTTGTCCTGTTTTTAGCAATTCATAATACGCTTCATTTAGAAGAATTGCCGACAAACTGGATATTTCATCATCTATAGGAAGCGGTGTAAGAACTGCATCATCTTCCAATATAATAAAATCCGGATTTCTGGAAAATATCTCTATCATATATGGATATTCTTTGCTTTTCGGAGATGTAAAACGATAAAACTGTGCATTTCCAGTGCTTTTATTCAAATGCTCATATCCTGCTTCTTTGACATACTCCCAAAACTGCCTGCCAAACTCCGCGGTTATGGATTCAACAATCAATACAATATCTACATCTTTTGTAGCACGAAACGGTAATTCTTCGTTTTCCATAATCAAATCGCAAGCTGTCCCACCGATGATGACATATTGATTTTCAACCCCCTGAAATCTTTCCTTAAATTTTGTAAATCCGTTGACCATTACCCCTGCAACCTTCTTTCCTGCAATTCATCTACTGCTTCTTCAATTCTTTCATCGTTTGTATCTCCAAGAGATAAAACAATAGAAATATCATCAGCACTGTTATCCTCTGAAAATTGTTTTGGGCTGTATGCCCATAATTCAAGCCTTACCTGCTTATCCGGGTCTATCAATTCATCAGTCAGCAAGGTTTTATCATAATCTTTCTCACTAATTGCATAGGTAACAACTCGGCTGGGATTTAGCATTGTTTTTTCAGAAAGTGCCGTTTCCCCTGCAAAGACCATATTTCCTGTAACTTGCGTCTTATCTATATATCCTGCTTTGCGGACAGGCGTCATCAAATATCCTTTTGCTTTTTCAAATAATTCATCTCGCTTATATTTTGACTCAATAAACTTGTTGACACCGTCTTTTGCTACAAGAAACAAATCCGTCGCTTCCAACTGCTTTACTGCTCTGGTCAAGGTCATTGCTGTAAATGGAAGCACTTTTCCGGCTTCTGAAATATACAATCGTTTTTTCTTACTATACAGATAAAACAAAAACAACTGCTGCGTGGAATAAACAAACTTCCCCCTCAATTTTGGGGGTTCTTTCTCGTCAGAAAGCATTGTTCCGATGAAAGGAAGAAAGACCTGCTTATCAGTAATAAACGGTATATTATTTTCTATAAGGCTTTTTCTTCGATAATTTGATACCGTTGCAAGTTCAAATACAACTGGTACATTATCAATCTGCTGTATTTTTGTAATTTGCTTTTTCAGTGCCGGAAGTGTTGCAAATTCTTCTGTCGGAGTAAGCATTATACAACGTTTGTTTCCAATATATGCTGTTTGAAAATCATAACTTCCAGCGATATAAACAGGTAAAGAATCCTGATGTTTCCATGCTTCACATTTTATAGAAATCCCGAATACGCTGGTAAGCATATTTCTCATTCTCCTTTTTAACTCAATTTATTTCATTTTAACTTAGCCAATGTTAAAAGTCAAGTTTTTGAGTTATTTTGAAATTGTGCAGACGGTCTACACTGAAATTTGAATCACTATTTACTTATGCTTCATAGTGTCTGTCACCAATGTGTTCTATCCAATGTCAAAACTCTAAACTATCCGCGTTCAAAAGGAAATATTTCATTCCCATGATGACAAATCCCTCATCATTTCTCCAAGGTCTTTTGCTGCCATTTACAATGACAACCTTCTTAAAAGAGTCCGGGATATTACGCAGAGAATTGAACTCCTGATTCTGCTTTTCTTCTGAAGTCATGTCATAAGCAACCTGGATGTAGTATCTCTGATTGCCTTGGTTAACTACAAAATCAACTTCCAGCTGCTTACGGACACGCTTGCCCTCTTTATCTTTATCAAAGATCTGCACAACACCCACATCAACATTGTAGCCACGAATCAGAAGCTCGTTATAAACGATGTTCTCCATGATGTGAGTAGGTTCCTGCTGTCTGAAATTCAAACGGGCATTTCTCAGGCCTAGATCAGTAAAGTAGTATTTCAGATTTGCACCAATATACTTTCTGCCCTTAATATCGTATCGGTTTGCTTTAGAAATCAAAAACGCATCTGCCAAATAGTCAATATGATTGGAAATCGTTTTATTTGTATAACTCATCTGACGCTCACTGGCAAAGGTATTAGCAATCTTTGAAGGGTTGGTCGGTGCACCAATTGCAGATGCAAGCACATCAACCAGAATGCCAATTTCATCCACATTTTGGATCTTGTTTCTTTCAATTACATCCTTCAGATAAACATTTGCAAAGATGTTTTTCAGGTAATCTGCCTTCTGTCGTTCACTCTGTAAACTTACGACCTGCGGCAATCCTCCATAGATCATGTAGTCATCCCAGGCATCGTCGTAATCACCTTCATAGACAGAATAAAACTCTGCAAAAGAGAGGGGATAGATTCTGATCTCATCACCTCTGCCACGGAACTCAGTCACAATGTCGCTGGACAGAAACTTAGAATTGCTTCCGGTGACATACACATCAATGTTGCTCATGCGTAACAAACTGTTCAGCACTTCCTCAAATCGTGGCATAAACTGTACTTCATCCAGAAGAAGATAATACTTATCATCATCCTTCATGGCATCTTTGATGTACTTAAAGCACAGCTTGGGATCTCTTAATTCCTCATTCTCAATACCATCCAAGGCAATCTCAATAATATGATCGGTATCAACACCATTCTCTTGTAAATATCTCTTGAAAATGTTAAACAATAAAAAAGATTTGCCGCATCTACGAATGCCGGTAATCACCTTTATCATTCCGTTATCTTTTCGCATGGTCAACTGCTGTAGATAAGCATCTCTTTTAATTTCTATCATTATACTCCTCAATTCTGTGCTTCTGCACACTTTTTAGTAATGATATTCTATCATAGAACAATCTGAGCTTCAATATCTATTCCCCTAATTTAAAAATCTTTCTCTCACACCCTGTATTTTCCCCCTCCATGCGTCTAATATTACTTTCTGTGTTTGTAACTATTCAGAACCCCTGATAGACTCCATCATACCGAACCTTTGGATATTTCATCAACGAAGTCCTTCAGGATAAGATTGAAAACATTTTTAACGATATCAATCAAGCAACAAAAAGATGCGAAATAGAACTGCCGCACAGATTCAAAAAGAGAATCTCTATGGGGTAGGGGAAGTACGCCTTTTCAGCGTAGGATTCCAGCAATTTATATACAATATAAGCAAAAAGAGGGATGCAAAAAAACTCAATCGAGTTTTTTCACATCCCCTTTTTGTATATATCATGATATGTTTAATCTCTGGCTTCGATTGCCTCGAGGTCTTCGTCTTCGTGGACGACACGTTCGATATGCATCGCCAGATATCCGACTTCAGCATCGCTGATTGTGCAGCACAGGTTTTTTCCGACCTGATCGCAGATGGTCTGTGCCAGCTGAAATGCCTGTGGAAATTTGACTTCCATGTAGTCGTTTAAGTTTAACTTCAATTCCTCGTGCTGCAGTGCTCGTGCGACCATGTTACGGATGTGGTTCATCAGTCGGTTGTACGACAAAGACATGACATCAATTGGTCGGTTGACAACCTGCTCAACGTGGGAAATGCATTCGCGCACGGCACGTGCAATCTGCATTGCCAGGGAAACGTTTTCGTCTTTGATTGCGGAATGAATGTGAAGGGAAATGTATCCGACTTCATTGTCATCAATGGTGATTCCCAAACGCTCTTTTAAAATCGGACGGACACATTCCGCAGTCTTGTATTCCAGGTGGAAGAGGACGCGGATATCATCCGTGAGTGGGTTGCTGATTTGTTCGTGATTCTGGATGCGCTTTACAGCATATTCCAAATGATCAGCCATAGGGAAGAGGACTGCACGGTCAATGTTTTGGAACACTTTTTCCGCTTCGTCCAGTATTTCATTTGCAATCTCAAGGTAAATGGGCTGGATGGAAGTTGCGAGCTCTTTTGCATTTCCACGATTGGAAGTTGCCTGTAGCGAGTAGACGGTATCGCCGTCACGTACTTCGAATCGCTCGCTGACTTTTTTGCCGAATCCGATCCCCTTTCCCATCACCAGGTATTCCTGGTTGTCATCGGCGTGAATGCCAATTACCGTATTATGATTGAGAACTTTACTAATTCGATACATAATCTTATCCCCATGTGTGACCAATTTTGTTACTAATGATTAATCTGATTTTAACATTAACAACTACGAATAACAATCTTTATTTTGTTTTATTCATAGATGTTTTATTCATAGATGTCAATTGCAAATAATGCCTCGCCAGCTTTGATTTGTCCGTCTTTTAAGAGGCGAACCTTCTGGTTGTCTTCCAATTCTGTACAGAGGACTGGTGAAGCGAGTGATGGAGCATTTTCTTTGAGATAATCCAGATTCAAGCTGAGGAGTGGCTCGCCCTTCTTTACCTTCTGTCCGTTTTCAACGAATACTTCAAATCCTTCTCCGTTCAGTGCAACGGTGTCGATTCCCATGTGAATCAAAAGGCTTACGCCGCTATCTGTCAAGAATCCAATTGCATGCTTTGTCTCGAATACAAAACATACTTCGCCATCTTCCGGAGCTCTTACAACAGAATCTTCCGGTGTGACAACGGCACCGTCACCCATCATTTTTCCAGCAAATGCTTCGTCTGGAGTGGTAGATAAGTCAGCAGCCAGACCTGTGATTGGGCTTGAGATAACGATTGTCTCAACAACAGTTGCTTCTGCCGAGCTTGTGTTGGCATTTTCTGCAACGCCAGCATTTGCACCACCGTCAACATTTGTATCAACACCAACGTGTGCAGTTGCATCGACATCATTTCCGCCAGCTGTGAATTCTTCGTCTGGTGCAGTCTCGAGGTAATCTTCGAGGTTTGATTTGATGACTGATACGCGAGGTCCGTAGATAATCTGAACGCCATTTCCTTTGTGTACTACGCCGGATGCACCAGTTGATTTTAACAGTGCATCGTCTACGCATTCTGCTTTGTGAACGGTACAACGAAGTCTTGTTGCACAGCAGTCTACGTCGGAAATATTTTTCTTGCCGCCAAGTCCCTGACAGATAGTCTGAGAAAGTGCATCTTCTGAGGAAGCTTCGGAACCGTTATCGCCGTTCTTGCGAGCTTCCACGTCGCTTCTGCGGTATAATTTTACCTCTTCACTGTCGTCACGGCCAGGTGTTTTTAAATCGAATCTCTTGATTAAGAATCCGAACAGTAAGTAGTATACGATAAAGTAGCCGATACCTACGATTACAATCCAGATCCAGTTTGTTTTTGCATTTCCCTGTAAGATACCGAATAAGAACATGTCGATCAGTCCGCCGGAGAATGTCATACCAACACCTACGTTAAAGAGGTGCATGAGCATATATGCAAGACCGGCAAATACGCAGTGGATACCGTAAAGCATTGGTGCCACAAAGATAAATGTGAATTCAAGTGGTTCTGTAATACCTGTCAGCATAGAAGTAAGAGCAGCGGAAAGTAAGAGTCCGGCAACCGCTTTTTTCTTCTCTGGTTTTGCTGTTCTGTACATGGCAAGTGCGGCTCCCGGAAGACCGAAGATCATCAATGGAAATTTACCTGACATGAAGCGGGTTGCGGATACTGCAAAATGTTCTACTGTCGGGTCAGCGAGCTGTGCAAAGAAAATGTTCTGTGCACCTTCGATGAGAGTGCCGCCGACTTCCATTGTTCCACCAAGTGCAGTCTGCCAGAATGGAAGGTAGAATACGTGATGAAGACCGAATGGAAGTAATAGTCTTTCGAGGAAACCATATACCCATGTTCCTGCATAGCCTGAATTAAGTACAAGATCTCCAAGTGCGTAGATCCCTGTCTGGATGACTGGCCAGATAAAGAACATCAGGATACCAACGCCGGTATATACAAGCGAAGAGATAATTGGTACGAATCTTGTTCCACCGAAGAACGATAATACCTGTGGCAGTTCGATTTTGTAGAAACGGTTGTGCAGCGAAGAAACACCGAGTCCGACGATGATACCGCCGAATACACCCATCTGAAGAGATGTGATGCCGACAACAGACGTAGTTGCACCTTCCAGCATGTTTTCTGTTCCACCGTTGATGGTGATCATCGCACTGATAGAAGCGTGCATAATGAAAAATGCGATGGCAGCAGAGAGAGCCGCAACTTCTTTTTCTTTCTTAGCCATACCGATGGCAACACCCATCGCGAAAATAATCGGCAGGTTTGCGAATACAATGTTACCGGCTTCGCTCATGACCTGGAAGATGGCATATGGAATGGTGCCAGGTCCCATGACATTTAACAGTCCGTAAGTTTCAAGCATTGTTTCGTTGGTAAATGAGCCACCAAATCCGAGCAGAAGACCTGCTACCGGGAGAATGGCGATTGGAAGCATGAATGATCTTCCCACGCGCTGAAGCACGCCAAAAATTTTGTCTTTCATAATTGTTCTCCTTTTCGTTATGAATTTACGAGTATGAATGTTTATGAATATTTGCGGTAATCTGTAAAAACAGTCAGGCATTCTCTTTATAGTCTTGACAAAGAAGCAGGCTTCTAGACGCATTCTCTGTACGCTTAGCAACAGAAAAAGAGGCACTAACCGCATAAACATCCAAAAAGTTCATGCATAGTTAATGCCTCGTTCGTTCTTAACAAGTAACATACTATATCACTTCTGACATAATAGCATCGCACGGCAAGCTTTGTCAAGCCGTTTTTCTCCATTTTATTCCTCACCGCTGATAATTTTTTATATTCTGCGCCCCGCTACTCGCCCCAAATATGAATTAAAAATATGCCGGATTTCCCATAAAATCCTACATGGCATTTTCTTTTCGTTCTCGGGAGTTTGACAGTAAATTTTAAAACTAAGTGAAACTCATAAAAGTTCTGACTTTGTGACCCTGGCATCTTATTTATTCTATCGTAACGCTGGCAGTGTCTCTGCCTGCAAATTTCGGAGCCATTTTTACCCGACTGTTCTTTATATAAAAGGTTGTTCTAAAGCACATTTGCACCAAAAGGCATAAAAGATAAACGTGCCATTTTAAAGAATTGTTTTCCAAACGGGATTCCTACAATCGTGATACACCACATACACCCTAAGACAATATTTCCAAGAGCCATTCCCCATCCAAAGAAAAGAATCCAAATTAAATTCACAAGAAATGAGAATGTTCCGTTCCCATATACAACTTCTTTTCCAAAAGGCCAAAATGCTAAGGATGCAAATTTGAAGCATTGTAAGCCAACAGGAATTCCAACAATTGTGACACACCATATACATCCTGCAATGATCCATGCAAGACCTCCGATTATCCCACCACAAAGAAACCAGAGTATATTTCCTAATAATTTCATTCAATCACCTCAATTCTCGCACCAATAGTGCGAGTTTTTTTCGCATAAGCACATTATAGCAAAAATAATTCGCTTATGCGACCTATTTTAGTGATTGCTTATTGGTTCAAGTCCCGCAAAAATTCCAAACGAAAAGAACACAAACATCAGCATAAATGTAAATGGCATATCCCCAATAAATCCCAAATAACAAGAAGTTCCATAACCGCACTTCTTCCAAACACCTCATCAAAGCCAAACTTTTCAAAAAGTCTATGGATATGAACCGTCGTTTTCACCGAGAAGTTGCTGCCTTTTTCGGAAAGTACACTTTCAATATCCACTTTTTTGTCTTGAATGTCCACTTTTCCATTCTCAATATCCACTTTTGTATTCCCAAAAATGATCTGACGCATGACCTGGGGAAGTTAGTAATTTTACATATTCTTCTGTAAGTTTTTCCATATAGTGTTCTTGCCAGTCTGGGACACGCTCACGATAAAGTTTCCAGTCTGCTTTTGATATATCCATTTCACTGCCTCCGTTTCCATTTTTATGCCTAAAAATACTGCTCCTACACATTTTGATTTCGGATTCGTTATATATCTAGATCAGCGTAAGTAATCCTGTTTAATTATTTGCGTTTATAATCCTGATAATGTTCTCATTACCAGGTCAACGTCTTTATTTTCGAGTTCCTGAATGATATGCAGATATGTTTTCTGCGTTGTTGTCATACTGGCATGACCCAGACGTCTGGCTACACTGGCGATTGATACACCTGCAAACAGAAGAAGAGAGGCATGTGTATGTCTAAGTCCATGAATGGATATCTCTGAAATTCCACACGCTTTGCAATGTCTGGTAAGTACATCATTCACTGTAGAATTATAGATCTTTGTTTCTCCAACAAAAATCGGTTTATCTTCTGGCAGATTCTTAGTAAGCTCTGAAAATTTCACAACAATCTGCCAATCAATCTGAATTTTTCTCACTGATGAGTTATTCTTTGTTGGAAGGAAGCCACCATTACCCTTATAATCCCATGTTTTACTAATAGACAATGTTTGTCTTGCAAAATCAAAGTCCGAAGGAGTAATCGCAAGTGCTTCTGAAAATCTCATACCGGTTTTTGCAACCAATAGAATAAACCAGTCCCAGTTTACCTCTTCTCGAATATCAAGGTGAGCAATTAACGTATGTAATTCAAACTGATTCAAATACTTTATTTTTTTTGCTCTTGGCGATTTCCCCTTGATGATTGCCTTTCTGGTTGGATCTCTCTCTATCATTCCTTCATCTACCGCATCCAGAATTGCTCCTTTCAATTGATGATGGAAATCCAGCGTTGTCTGCCGTTCATGATCTTTCGCATAATCATTCAGCAATTTCTGATAAGCAGTCCTGGTGAGTTCACAAACCTTCAACTCCGGAGCAAGTTTTTCTACCCATTTCTGCGTCATCAGATACTTTGCCATCGTGGCATCCCTGATTGCACCTTTTTTGTACACTTCAATCCACTGTTTATAGTACTCATAAAATAATTGCATTTTGTCTGTTTCCTGTTGCATAAGTTTATCTTCCTTTCCCGAATCACTTACGCTGATACAGACAATTAATCACCTATTATTTTCTTATGCAACACTGATCAGAGGTTTAATTTCTTCATCTAATGTTTTCTTTAATTCTGCCATACACTTCGCATAATATTTGAATTTTGGAAGTGCCTTTTCTTGTACGGATTTATAACTCTGATAGTCAATTGTTGCTTTGATCACACTTTCGTTTGGTATTTCCCCGTTTCTGTAATGAAGAGCCGCATACATAACATCTTCTTTCGATGCGTACCAAGTCACACAGAAATCAGAGATTACCTTTTCAATGCAATCACGTTTCATGTTTTCCACAATATTTAAGATAGACTGACCCTTATATTTGTTTTCATCTTCCTCAATTTCACTAACCAGATTCGTCATAATCTCGGCTACCTTTGGATTATCTTTCCGCATTTCATCAATATACTGTTTCACTTCATCAATCTGTTTTTGACGTTCTTCCGGAGATATCGCTTCTGCATCTTCATCTGGTGTTACAATATTCTGGATCAGATTGATAATATACTCATAATCAATCTTTGTACTACTATAAGCCATCAATTCATAATCGACGTCTATCGTTTCATCTTCCGGTGGTTCGTTCCCGGAATCGTCTCCACCTTCTGCTATTTTTATTTCTTCTACAGCATTTTTATAAACTCCGGCATATTTATCGTATTCCTCTTCTGTAATGCCATACTCCTCAAGCATACTGTCATCATACTGGGTAAATGATTTGAGCTGAGCAAATAATCGGTCAAAGGTCTGAAACATCTTGACAAACACTTTTTTCTCTTTGATTGACATCGGTGTTACTTCTTCCGGTGTTTCTGCTGATACTCTTAATGCTGCCAACGATTTACGAAATGCTGGTTCTATTTCTTCCCATTCTGCCAGAATCGCTGTCCCTGTACTTCCCGCAGAGTATAATTTCACTGCGTTGTCAACACTTTCCTTAAATAACTTTGGTGCCTGGAAAGTAACAATCTGTCCGTATGTTTTGTTTTTATCAAAAATACGGTTTGTTCTTGAAAAAGCCTGAATCAGATCATGTGGTCCCATCGGCTGTCTGTCAATAAAAATGGTGGACATGCATGGTGCATCAAATCCTGTTAACAGGCGGTCTACCACAATGACCAGATCCAGCTGCTCACTTCTGCTCTTGAATTTTGCATCTTTCCGTGCGAGACGTTTATTCAGATTACCATTATACCCCTGAATCTGTGAAAGCTCATATTTTGTACCAAACATCTGATTATAATCATCTAGTGATTTCTGCATCTTTTCCTGGTTTACGTGGGAACCTTCTTCATTTTCTGTTACGGAATAAGTAATTGCAAACTTCGGAAAATCCGGAAGAACCTGTTTGATTTTCTCATCGATTTCTAATGATGTTTCTCCGTTTTTCACCTTGGTCAGGAGTTCATAATACTTCTGTGCTATCTGGATGGAACTCGTTGTCAAAAGTCCCTCATATGTTTGTCCTTTTCCATTCTGAAATCCCAGCTTGTAATAGGATTTGTTCAGGATGATATCTAATACCCGGAGCATATGGGTCTCATTGTCGTATGCACTGGCATCTGTCTCATCTGTAATATTTTTCGGACCATTATGCTCTACCTGGAAACCAAGTACAGCATTATCATGAATCGCATTCTGGATTGTATATTTGTGAAGTCTTTTTCCATACAATTCCTCTGTTGTACGTGGCAAATCACCCATCTGCGGATATGGATTCTCCGCAAATCTCGGAGTTCCTGTAAATCCATACCAAAGCGATCTTCCGAAAAAGCGTTCTAGTTCACGCTTTGTTTTTGGAGTAACTGCTCTGTGACATTCATCTACGACAAAAGCAATTTTCAGGTTTTTAATCTTGTTGTATTCAGATGTTCCTTCCTGTAATCTTTTGCTAATCAGAATCTGCATTTTTTGAATTGTTGTAACGATTACCTGACGATCATCAGATTTTAATTTCTTTTTCAGATCATTTACATTATCAGTCTCATCTACATCGACCAAATCATTATTCGCATAAGCCTGAAATGCCATGGTTGTCTGAGTATCCAAATCCTTACGGTCAATCAAAAAGATTGCTTTATCAATCGCAGGAATATCCATCAGTAAATTTCTGGTTGCCTTATAAGAAGTAAGCGTCTTTCCGGATCCAGTCGTATGCCAGACAAAACCAGATTTTCCTGTCTTTGATGCCTCACGTATAGACTCAATGGCATGAATCTGATATGGTCGAAGTAAAATCAATCGCTTTGCATCTTCATCCAAAACTGTATATCTGGCAATCATCTCATGGGCTTCCGGAATACGAAGAACATTCTTTGCAAAATCAATATAATCAGCCACCGGATTATTCTCCGTATCTACCCAACCGCTCATAAATTTAGGATTCAACTCTGTATCACTTGCGGCAGCAAAATATTTCGTGTCTACTCCATTACTGATCACAAACATCTGGACAGCCGAAAAAATACCAGTAAACTTTCCTTCACTGATATATTTTTTTATCTGATAAAAAGCTTCCATGTAAGAGTGCTGTCTGTTCTTTAATTCAATATGTATCATTGGAAGACCATTAATCATAAGTGTAACATCAAATCTTCTGTCCCTTGTAACCGTAGTGATGTCATCGTCTTTTAATGCATTATATTGGTTAATAACCTCGTAAACACTGCTTCCACCTGCAATATGCTCATGATTCATCACAACTAAATGCAATTTTTCTGTATCCCTTTGCACATGAACCATTGCCTTCCCATTTTCGCCAACCAGCCATTCACCAGCTTTATAGAACGAAGAAAACTGTAGCTGGTTCTTAACCTGTTCAAACTCTGCATCAGACAAAGGCTGTCCATCTAGACGTGCTTTATTATTCTGCTCTAGAATGTATCTAAAATTTTGCCAAAGATCTTCCTCAGTCTTTAAATCTTCACGGTAAGTCCATTGGGACTCTCCAAAAACTAGCTGTTCTATTAATTTATCTTCTATTACTTTCTCTAATTCTGGCATTTTCTTTTTCTCCTGGTATGATGTAGTCATAGACCAATAAGGTCATCCACATCATATTC
>OLPG01000958.1_pt1 | contig 26138 bp, 27 predicted proteins | sample 1672311 | NCBI WGS metagenome assembly OLPG01 (sample SAMEA3136670, study PRJEB25190) | human gut metagenome | biome: human gut; feature: human-associated habitat; material: faeces | place: Austria | collected 2013 | reverse complement strand
CAATAATCGCAATCTTTTCATCAAAATGATCCATATGAATACTTGCTGGAATAACTACAGGTGGAATATATCTTGTATCAGCATTTAAATCTTGTTTGGCAATAAATCTTTTAATGGCATCAATTGATAAAGCTTCATCAATTTTACCACGTGTACACGCATCTTCACATCTTCTATTACATACCGCTCCACATACTGCTGGGAATGGATTTTGTTTTTTAATTAAAGCCAAAGCATCTTTGTATCTTCCTTGAGAGGCCATTTTAATATATCCTTGAACAGCAATGTGTGCAGGACAAGCACTTTTACAAGGAGCAGTTCCTGTTTCATGGGTATTAATTCTATTATTATCACGATAGTTAAAATCGTATTTTTCTGGTCCCCATTTAACAGCATCAGGTAATTCTTGTTTTGGATATTGTACTTCTGTACCATCTTTTTTACATAATTTTTGTCCTAATCGTACAGCCCCTGCTGGACAATATTCCACACATCTACCACAAGCTACACATTTATCTTTTTCTACATGAGCAACGTAAGCAGAACGTGACATATTTGGGGTATTAAATAATTGTGATGTTCTTAAAGCATTACAAATTTCAACATTACAGTTACAAATACCAAATATTTTATTTTCTCCATCAATATTCGTAATTTGATGAACAAAACCATTATCTTCCGCACGTTTTAAAATAGCTAAGGCTTCTTCTTTAGTAATATCATGTCCTTTACCTGTTTCTCTACAATAATCAGCAAAGTCACCAACACCAATACACCAACCAAAATCATCATCAGCACAACCATCATCAATGGCTTTTCTTGAAGCTCGACAAGAGCATCTTCCTACACCAATTTTACCTTCATATTTTTCTAACCAGTAAGAAAGCTTTTCAATATCAATAGCTTCATTTTCCATTGAAATAGCTTTTTCTACAGGAATAACATGCATTCCTACTCCTGCCCCTCCAGGTGGAACCATTTGTGTAATACCGGCAAGAGGAATATAAGTCATACGTTCAAAAAATGCCGCGACATCAGGATGATCTTCTAGACGAGGATTTGAACGATCTGGTAATTCTTCCATATTAAATAATTCAGCACTTCCAGGTACAAACATTGGTAGAATATATCTTCTTTCACTTTGTGGCGCTGTGCGTCCATGATGGTCATAATGATAACCATAATCATATTCTAACAATCCTAAATAACTCATTTCATCTAAAGTTTTTTGGAAATGCTCTTCTTGATCTTTTGAAACCTTACATAAATCACACATTTCTTTAAATGTATAAGGGGTACGCTTTTTCATCGCTAAAGCGATATCAGCCATTTCATCACTGACAATTTCAGCCAATCCCCAATATTCAGGATCTTCAACTTTGACACCACCGAAAATGTGTCCGGCAACATCAGTAATCTTTCTTCCTAATTTAACAATTTTCTCTCTTGGAGGATTGTCATGCTTATGGTTTGCATTCCACTCCTCATATTTTTTCATACTCATTTTTTATATTCCTTTCTCCAATAAAATTGTTTTAAATCAAAAACAATATATCAATTTCATTATACATGAATCCTAAATATTAAGATATTGTTTAGAAACATTTATTGAAAAAACGATTATTTTTTCACATAAATTCAAACATTTTGTTTCTTTTGCCTAAAAATAAAAGGAGACTTTTAAGCTCCTATTTATCTCTTCTTGCTTTTCTATCAGCAATAATATCAGAAATATCAAATGGTACTTCATCATCTTCTTGTTCATAAACATTTAAAAATGGAACATCTTCTACACTTCTAAGTGGAAACTCTGATTTTGCAGTCACATCTTTTAAATCACATTCAATAACACCAATATATATACCTGGAATAACTTTTCTTTCACTCAATGGTTTAATAGCACGATCATTACATGTATAAAGCAAATTATAACCTTTTTCCCATGTTTCTGGATCATCTTTATAATCTAACATCTTCATTTTCCCTTTCGCAATCACACTACGATAATCATGATAATGTCCTTTATATTTCTTATCAGGAAAATCATTAAAGATACTAAATTCAATACATACTCTTGGATCTTTCTTAAGTAATTCTACTTTTTTACCTACTTTCATAAAATGTGTATATACATTCAAATGCGTATCTGTCATCTCAAACCCAAAACTCATTGGTACAACATAAGGAAAACCATCTTCATCATTCATTCCCACATTAATAATATTCATTTCTTGAAGCATAGCTTCTATTAATTTATAATCGACTACTTCTCTTTCAAATCGTCTCATTTCACTCACCTCAATTACACTAGACTTTGTTTTATTTTCAAATGACTTTCAATAAATGAAAAATATCTTATAATATTTTTGAGGTGTCATATGAATACATTAAAAATACAAATCAAACCCTATTATCAAAATAATCCATTTAATTTAAAAGATGATCAAATACATTGTTTATCTACTAATAAAGATGAAGAAGAAATCCAATTACTTCTTAAACAAATGAATCTTTCTAACTATACTGTATTTCTTCAATTAGATATGGAAAATTATACTTACGGTTATCTACATACATCATCTAATAAAGAATATGATTTATTTTATTATAATGACTTTGATGATTATGAAGACGAAATTGAATTTGGCAGTACTGCTTGGATTAAAATGATGACAAAAAGATAAAACGGGCAAATAAGCCCGTTAATAATCTATATCATTTTCTAAATCTTTCCCTTGTGATTCAATCACTTTCTTATACCAATAAAATGACTTCTTAGGATAACGTTTTAATTCCTTTAAATCTTCAAAATCACGATCTACATATACAAAACCATATCTTTTTCTAATTTCCTTATGACTACTTAAAAAATCAATTGGACTCCATGCAAGATATCCCATTAAATCCACACCATCATGTTCTACGGCTGTATTAATCGCTTTAATATGTTTTTGATAATAAGCAATCCGTTCATCATCATAAACTTTTCCATCTTTCATTGTTTCATCAATTCCTATACCATTTTCTACAATAAAAAGCGGTTTATGATAACGATGATAAAAATCAACAAGTGAATATCTTAATCCATCAGCATCAATTTGCCATCCCCATTCATTAGCATCATAATAAGGATTTTTTAAAGATCGTTGATCAAAAATAAGTGCATCTTCTAATTCATTTTGATCTTTTATATCTTCAAAAGAAGAAATAACATTACTACGATAATATGAAAAAGCAAGATAATCTAATTTTTTAGAAGCATCTTTAATCACATCTTTTTCTTCTTGAGACATATTCAACTCAATATTTCTATTTTTAGCGTATTGCATAAAGTATTGAGGAAGTTCACCATTACACATTGTGTCATAAACAAAGTAATTATGCATTTTATTTTTGAAATCTGCTGCTAAAATATCATCTGCTTTACATGTAAGTGGATAAAATGGTGCATGTCCAATCATTCCTCCAACTTGTGCTTGGGGATCAACACGTTTGATAACTTCAACAGCTCTTGCATGAGCTACTTGCACATTCACATTTAAATGTACAAACATTTCTTGTTTCGTCATACCTTCTGGTAATCTTGCACCAGAAACTAAATCTGACATATGGATTGCTAGATTGATTTCATTATAAGTAATATAATATTTAACTTTTCCTTTAAATCTTTCTACAATACTTTCAACATGTCTTGCATAAAATTCAATGACTTCTTTATTCATAAACCCATTATAATGATTTAATAGATAATCTGGCATATCAAAATGAACAAGAGATACAACTGGTTCGATTCCTTTTTCTAATAAATAATCAACCATCTTATCATAAAAATCTAATCCTTTTTCATTTGGTTTTTCTTCATTTCCCAATGGATGGATTCTTGACCAAACAACAGAAAATCGATAGGCTTTAAACCCCATTTCTGCCATATAATCAATATCTTCTTTCCAATGATGGTAATGATCCGTTGCTACATCTGTTGTACAAAACATAGGTTTAATTCCTGGTTCTGGAGTTACGACTAAAGTATCATAGACATTCAAACCTTTACCATCTTCTAAATAACCACCTTCAGCTTGAACGTTACTTAAAGCGCCTCCCCATAAAAAATCTTTTTTCATACAATTCTCCTTACTTTGTTGTCATCATAATCATCATTTGACCATCAAGTTCAATTGATGTATTTGTAGGAATCAAAAAATTATCTCCTACTTTAACGTCATATTCGTCTACTTTTCCACTACCTTTTACAACTGTAGCAAGTTGATAATTATCGCATTTATATTGACATTTACCAATAACTAATAATTGAGAAACAGTAAATGAATCATTTGAAATAAATATTGTTTCTTTCATATTTTCATGAACTTTAACAACTGGATGAACATCATTTTTATCAATATCTTTATCAAAAGATAAACAATCAATAGCTTGTTTCAAATGTAATTCTCTTTCATTTCCATCTTTATCTTTTCTATGATAATCATAAAAACGATACGTAACATCTGTAGATTGTTGAATTTCATAAACAACATTCCCTTTACCCATAGCATGTAGACAACCTGCTGGTAAATAAACAAAATTCCCATCAGCTACAGGATATTTTTTATAAATATCATCCCATTTATCTTGATTGATCATTTCTTGAAGCTCTTCTTTATTCTTTGTCTTTTGTCCATAGACAATAGAAGCACCTGGATCTGATTCAATAAAAAACCACGCTTCATTCTTTCCTCGTTTATAACCAATTTTTTGAGCATGTTCATCATCAGGATGAACTTGAATACTCAAATCATCTTCTGGTCCAACTAAAGAAATAATTACTGGGAAATCCTCACCTGGATGTCCAAATAATTCTTGATGTTTTTCCCATAATTCTTTTAGAGTTTTTCCTTTGAATTCACCATTTATACAAACAGTAGATAAACCTTCACCATCTTGAGCACTAAAAGACCATGATTGACCTATTCCTTCAGGAAAATCATCATACCCAAAGAAATCTCTTACTTTTGTATGACCCCAAATAGCTGGTCTAGGAATCGCTTTAAAAAATAAAACACCCATTTTATCTTCACTCCTTTAAAAAAGGCATATTTCGCCTAAATAGTAAACAAAGCGAACATGCCCATAATTGTTACAAATACAGATAAAACATTAACCATCGATACAACATTTGATTTAATCCTAAATCCATACTTACTAAATATTAAATTATTCACTTGTTTCGCTTTTGTCACATGGTAATCCGCTAATAAAGCAAATACCACAACAACTATTCTCATAGGTAAACTTGTACCAATACCGCTCCCTAATAAATTCCATGGAAACATAGCCAACACTAAAGCTACAACAGTTGCAACCAAAGATGCTGCAATATAAGGATTCTTTTCATCTTTATGTTTCATCATGCGTTCTTGCTCTTTCAATGATTGTGTTTGATTTTTATTTTTCTTTTTATTTTCATTGTATTTTTCAGCATAACTTACTTGTTTAACTTTAACAACTTCACATCCACAACTATCACAAAATTTTGATGTTTCTTTTATTTCTGCACCACATTTTCTACAATACATAATCTATTCTCCTATTTTAAAATAATTTGTGAAATATTGACTAACGCAACAAAAATACTTAAAAAGATTGAAATATAAGCATAACTCTTATTTCCAGTAGGTGCATATCCTTTCTTTTGATCATCTTTATCAACTTTTAAGGACATCACACCACAAACCAAAGCACCTGCATAAAGCAATGAACTTATAATATATGGTAGTTTGACATTTCCACCAACAGCATTAACAACTGTTCCTCCAATAAAATCTAAACCAATTAAAGCTATAAAAAAGAGGAGGATTCCTAGTTTTGCAAAAGAATTTTTTCTTGGATTTTTCTTTAATTTTTTAGATTCTTTAATCTCTTTCTTTTCTCCGTTAAGTTCTTTTCCACAATGATAACAAAATGCTGAATCTTGTGGTATTTCTTTATGACAATATGGACATTCCATAACTAGTTCCTCCTTTTATTAAAAAGAAGGCTTGAGGCCAATTTGGCACTTAGCCTTCTTTAAATTATTCAATTATTTAATTAAGCAGTTTCGCCATTAAATTTAGCAACTTCAGCTTTTTCATATGATTTCCAGAATGGATAGAAAATAACCATACCAATTGCAAAGTTGATGAATACGATAACAGCGCCACCGATTGACCCACCTGCAGCTAAGTAACCTAAAATTGGTGAAGGTGTAGCCCAAGGTAAGTTCATATACATTTTACCAACAAATCCAATACTTGTTAACCAATAAGTTAAAGCACCTGTAAGTGTATGAGTTAAGATAAATGGAACTAATAAGAAACCATTCATAACTACTGGTAAACCAAACATAATTGGTTCAATGATACAGAATACTGCTGGTGGTAAACAGATTGTAGCTAAAGGTTTTAAATGAGGTAATTTCTTGCTTGACATAAACATATAAACTAGAATTGGCCAACAAGATGATACCCATTGAGATAATCTACATAAGTTTGGTGTCCAAACATATGGTAAATCTTTAACTAATGTACCTGCCATATAAGCAGTGTTGTTATCAGCAATCCATTGATTTGTAAAGACATTGATAACTGCACCTGTGATGTTATCACCATGTAAACCACAGATCCATAATAACGCTGATAAGAATTGTTGTAATGTGTAAACAAAGATATTATCAGCTGCACCTAATACAGGTAATAACATTTGTCCAACTAATTCTGGGATATTTAAACCAGCTAAAGTTCTAATTCCCCAACAAATTAATGTAATAAAGAAGTAAGGAATAATAGCTGAGAAACTATCAGAGATTGCTGGTGGTACAGAATCTGGTAATTTAATAACAATATGTTTTTTATAACAAATATCAATAATATTAATTGCGATAGCACCTGCGATCATTGCTGTGATTAAACCAGCTCCACCCCAATATGTAGATTCAAAAGCACTTGCTCCTGCTGATAAAGTACCATCTTTAGCAGTAACAACTAATTGTCCAACTGAGTTATAGTTTAATAACATAAATGCGAAGAACGCACCAACTGCACCAGTTGTTTTATTAATACCTTTGATTTCTGCATATTCAGCACCAAATGCAATAATAATGTAAATAGCCATAATACCCATTGATAAGCTGTTAACTAGAGATAAGTCTCCAGCCCAAGGTTTTAAAAATGGAATTAAAGCTTTTGTAGTTAATCCACCATCAGAACAGAATAAATAAACAACTAAGAATAATGAACCAACCATTGTGACTGGTAATGCTGCAACCATCCCATTAACAATAGCACGAACAAATGGAATTTGCCCGAATTTTGTCATTGGTCCAGCGATTACGTCAACTTTTTCTAGAATTTTGTCCATCATGGACTTCTTTTCTGTAGACATATTTTTCTTCCCCTTTCTTAAGAAAACCTCCTAAATGTAAACGTTTTCCCTTTGCCTACTTATATACTATACTGAATTATTTTCTTTTTCGATATAAACGATTGTCATAATATATGACACTTTTTTTACAAAATTCTCTAAACCTTATATATCATCACAATTTTAAGAAATTAAATTGTTAAAAAGCCGCTTGAGAAAACGTTTACATTTATATATAATTTATTTAGGTGGTGATAAAATGCAACTAAAAAAGAATGAAATGAAGATTATTCAGTTATTGTTAGCTTCAGATAACTATATTTCAAGTTATGAAATTGCTAATTCAACAGGTATTTCTAGAAGACGTGTAAGAGATGAAATGAGAAGTGTTAAAGACATCCTCGCCTCTCTTCATTTAAATTTATTATCTAAAGCATCTCAAGGTTATTACATTGAAGGAAAATCTTCTCAAAACTTAACAGAACTTCAAAATATTATTAATAATAATATCAGAGGAGACGATTCTTTAATTCCTACCTTACCTGATGAACGATCTAATTACATTCTAGGGCGTCTCATTAATAGTAAGGAATTTATTAAATTGGAAACACTTGCTGATGAATTAGTCGTCTCAAGAGCAACAATTGCGAATGATTTAGTTTCAATAAAAAATGAATTTAAAAAATATGGTTTAAAATTTAACCAAAAACCTAATTATGGAATTTATATCAGTGGTCCGGAAACAGGGAAAAGAAAATGTTTAGTAGACAATATTTTTAAAAACCTAAATGTTTCTGATATGTACTTTGATTTTTTAGATACTTATTTTAATTCACCTGATTATGAAATCATTCAAATTTTAAGAGAATATGCTATATCTATCAGTGATATTAGTTTAATAGATTTCTTAATTAGTTTTTCAATTAGTGCAGCACGTATTTCTTGTGGATATTTAATTGGACATCAAACAGAAGGTTTTGAAGATTACCAAAATAGAACAGAGTATTTTGTCGCAAAAAAACTTGCATTATATGCAAAAGAACATTTTGATGTGGAATTTGATGAGTATGAAATTCAAAATATCACGATTCAACTGATTTGTAAGAGATCTACAAAAGGACTTACTTTTATTTATAATCAAGATATTATTGATTTACAAAACGAAATACTTGATAAAATAAAGAAACAAACTTTAATTACTTTTGATGATGAACATTTTAATAAAGTTTTTCCATTATATTTAAAATATACTTTAATACGACAAAAATATGGTGAAAAAATACGTACACCCTTATATGAAGATATTCAATACGATTATCCTCTATCTTATTATCTTGCTCAAATTGTTTCTCAAGTAATAAAAAAACATACAAAGATTCCTCTTTCTAGAAGTGAAATCACTAATTTCACTATTCTATTTAACAATATAATTAATAATAAAAAATATAGTCAAAAAAAGGTTTTACTCATTAACTGTATGGGTGAATCTATCAAAACATTTATTAATCATTTTATCGAAAAAGAACTCTATGACCAATTAGTAATCACTAAATCCATTCATTATTATGAAATAGAAGAAGAAAACTTAGACCAATACGATTTAATCTTATCAACAGCACCGATTCATCGCCAATTACCAATTCCTGTAATCAGCGTAAATTATATTATGTCTCAAGATGATATTATTCGTATTAAGAGTTATTTATCTTATCTATTTAATGATGAACAAATGTTGTATTACTTTCATCCATATTTTTATCAAACACATGTTCCAGTTAAAACACTTAAAGGTCTGGCAACAAGTTTTTATCAATCTATAAAAAGTGTATATCATCTTAATGATTCTAAAAAGAATGATATGATGAATAAAAACATTTGTTCAGTACATACCTTTGAAAATCAAATCGGTTTATTAAGACTTTCTCGTCCTTTAAACTCTAATAATATTATTTCAATCATTGTTTTAGAAGAACCTATGAAAGTTGAAAATCAAACATTTAAAATAGCTATCTTATTTTCTTGCGCTGATAATCAAAATGTCATGTATAATACACTATTTTCAACTTTAAAGAACATTTCTGAAAATAAAGAAGATTTAGATAAACTCATTTCACATATTCCTTATACAGAATTTTTATCAATTCTTTTAAAAAATAAATAAAATAAGAAGAAAAAATGAATTTTTTGCAGATATATATATTGAAAGGAGATTCAACATATGTACTGTAAGAAAATAATATTAGGAGGACTTCTATGAAATGTCCTCTATTCAAAAACAACTTTCTTTATTATTTGATAAAAGAAAACAAAGTTTAATCGTTGATTATCTAACTTATCAAAGAATAAGAACTCAAGTTTTTAATTATCCAAGAAAATATCAAAATGGATATACTTATTATGTTGATTTAGATAATGATTTGTATGAAATTTATGTTGAAAATCATGAACCTATCATCCATAATAAAATCAATAATTATGAATTAATATTAGATTCCTTAGATATAAAGTTAGGAGGATATTAAAAATGAATTTTTTCAATCAAATAGAAAATAAAATAATAGATATTCTTAATGAACAAAATATTGATCGTATAAGCATGGCTGGTATTATTGGAACATTAAGACAAGAAAATCTAAATGAAAGTACTTTTTTAAGTTTTATTGAAAGTAAAAGTTCTCTTACTATTGAAGATTGCACAGATCAAATTTGGCGTATGAGAGGATACTAAAAACAAGCTCGATGTGAGCTTGTTTTTGTTAATCTAAATCTTTTCCATCAGATTTTATTGCTTTTTGATACCAATAGAATGAATCTTTTTTACTTCTGTGTAAATCTCCTTTACCTTCATCATCCATATCTACATAAATAAATCCATAACGTTTATCCATTTGTCCTGTAGTAAATGAAACCAAGTCGATTGGTGCCCAAGAAGTATAACCAAAGATATTAACGCCTTCTTCTCTTGCTTTCATTAAGCTTTTAATGTGACTTCTATGATAATTAATACGATAATCATCATGAATAGAACCATCTTCTTCTACTTTATCATAAGCTCCTAATCCATTTTCCACATCAAAAATAGGTACTTGATAACGGTCATTTAAAACATGTAAGAAGTATTCATATCCAGTTGGGTCAATTTGCCATCCCCAATCAGACGCTGTTAAATATGGATTCTTTAAGTTAGCTGAAGTACCTGCACCACCTAAAGCTTCCCCTGCATCTTTATGTGTTGTTACGACGTTAGACATATAATATGAATAAGCTAGGAAGTCAGATTTTCCTTCCATTAAATCTTTTTTATCTTCTTCACTAATATCTAAAGTGACATTATTTTGTTTCCAAATACGTTTAGTGTAAGATGGATAATATCCTCTTACCATTGTATCTGCACAATAAGCAAATTTTTCTTGGAATTCTTTATAGTTAGCAATCACATCTTCAGGATCACATGTATATGGATAACTACAGAATCCTGCAATCATACATCCTACTGAAATGTTTTCATCAATTTCATGAGCTACTTTAACTGCTTTAGCTGCCGCTACCATTTGATTGTGTAGTTCTTCAAAAGCAAATTGTTTTCCTTCTTTACCATCAAAATGTAATAAAATATTGATTTCATTAAATGTTAACCATTTATCTACTAAACCTTTATATTCACTAAAACATACCCTTGCGAATTCAACAAATTGGTGAATCATTTCTCTATTTGTCCAATTACCATATGTTTCTTCTAAATAAACAGGCTCGTCATATTTATATAAAGTAATGACAGGGTCAATGCCATATTTACGACATTCTTTAAATACATTACGATAGAATTCAACACCTTCTTGATTGACTCCACCTTCTACTCCATGAGGATAAATTCTCGCCCATGAAATAGTTGTATTAAATGTTGTAAAACCAAGTTCTGCAAATAACGCAATATCTTCTTTATAACGATGATAAAAATCAATACCAACATGATTTGTATAACGAATATCATCAAATAATTGATATTTAGCCCCTTTAGGTAAATGATCAAATTGTCTCATTTTACCTCTTGTTCCATCTGCATTTAAATAATGAATCCAACGTCTATCTGTTGTTGAACCTGGATCTCCAAAATCTACTTGAACAGGACTTTTTCCACCTTCGTCCCATCCTCCTTCACATTGAGCAGCACTAATTGAACCACCCCATAAAAACTTATCAGGTATTGCCATTTTCTTTCCTCCTTATAAATGTTTAATATGAATCATTTTACCTTTTAAACCAGGATAATCTCCTGCTTGTACTTTTTCTACATTGTCTTTATGTGCTATAAACCATTTATTCTTTTTCTTTAATATTCCTCTTCTTTGACAACTGTCTCCTGTTCCTCTTAACAATAAACAAATTGTTTTAAAGGAATTTTTTACTGTTATTGGTGTATAGTGTAATGTTGTTGCATAAAGCTCCACAACTGTTCCTTTTGGTATATAGAAAAGTTCACACTTTTCTATATCATAATCATTTCCAACCATATCTTGTCTTTTTCCAAGTGCAAGAATGTAGTCTGTTACGGCAATGATTGTTTCACTGCATTGATGATACTCTAAACCATTTAATACTTTATTTTTACCAGTAACGACTCCTGCCATGACATCTAAATAACCATAAACATCATTAATTAAACCTTGCATACATGGCATTTCTTCTAATGCTTGGACACTTGTATCATAAGCATTTATATTTTGATAGGTTGAAGCATACGCAATAGCTTCTTGCATATCTTGTTTGATGATGCGTCCATATTCATTAAACGAATCATCAAGTTCATGAATTTGGTAATCAGGATTTAATGTTCTTATCTTTTCTAACATTAGTCTAAATCTTCACCATTTGAAGTGTAAACCTTTTTACAATATTCAAATGAATCTTTCTTATAACGTTTATATGTTCCATTACCAAAATCATCAACATCTACATAAATAAATCCATAACGTTTTCTAATTTCACCAGTACTTGCTGAAACAAGATCAATACATCCCCACCAAGTGTATCCCATTAAGTCGACACCTTCATCAATACCTTCACTCATAGCTTTAACATGTTCTCTCATGTAATCAATGCGATATTGATCATGAACTCTTCCATCTTCTTCTAATATATCAAAGGCACCTAAACCATTTTCACAGTTCATAAGAGGAATTTGATATCTATCATAAATTTCATGCATAAAGAATTTTAATCCTTTTGGATCAATAGCCCATCCCCAATCAGATTCTTTTAAATATGGATTTTTCTTTGACATGAAATTTAAGTTTCCTGTTGCTTCTTCACCATCTAAATGTGTTGTTACACAATTTGAGAAATAATAAGAGAATTCAAAGAAATCTACAGTACCTTCTTTTAAAGCTTTTGTATCTTCTTCTGTAATATCTAATGTGATATTTAATTCTTTCCATAAATGTTTAGCATAACTTGGATAATATCCTCTTACAAAGACATCTCCAGCATACCAGAAGTTTGTTTGCATTCCTTTTTGATTAGCAAGTTCATCTTCTGGATCACATGTTAATGCATGTGTGAAAATACCTGCTTGCATACATCCAATTTTTTTATTTGGATAGTTATCATGTAAGTATTTAACTACTTTTGCGCTCGCTACTAATTGGTTATGTAATACTTGATATTGTCTTTGTACTTCTTCTTGATTGCTTGAATCCAAGATAGAGAATTGAGCAGCATTGATTTCGTTGAATGTTGACCAATAAGTAACTTCTTGGAATTCATCAATAGATGCTTTCCCAAATTCAACAAATTCATCAATTAAAACTCTATTTTTCCAGCCACCTAATTCTTCAATATAGAAAGCAGGCATATCATATTTATATAAGTGAACTAATGGTTCTATTCCATATTTCAAGCATTCTTTAAATACATTATGATAAAATTCTACCCCTTCTGGATTAATTCCTGCTTTAATTCCTTTAGGGAAAATTCTTGCCCATGATAATGTCATATTAAATGCTTTAAATCCTAATTCTGCAAACATCGCAATATCTTCTTTATAATGATGATAAAAATCTGTTGCTTTATGATTAGGATAAAATTCATCAGGATTAATTGCTAATTTAGCACCTTCTGGTAAATTACAATTTTCAATCATTGCTGGTGTTTTACCATAAGTTCCATCTGGCATAATATAAGTTGCCATACGTGGTTCATTCACATTTCCTCCAGTATGATAATCTGTCATATTTGGAGATTTTCCACCTTCGTCCCAACCACCTTCACATTGGTTAGCACTGATATCTCCACCCCATAAAAATCCTTTTGGAAAACTCATTTTTTATTCCTCCTTTATTTTATAATCTATCATTTAACCTATTTATTGTTAACGTTACAAACTTAAATAATAAATAGAGCGTAAACGTTTTCTCATCTCTGCTTATATACTATAATGATTTATCTTTTTTTTCTACACAAACACTTGTCATAATATGTGACTTTTTTTTATTGATTTCTAATAATCATTATAAAAACAAGCTCAAATGAGCTTGTTAATCGAGATCTTCTCCATTAGAAGCGATAACCTTTTTATACCAATAGAATGAATCTTTTCTTGAACGATGTAAATCACCATTTCCTTGATCATCCATATCTACATAAATAAATCCATATTTTTTATCCATTTGTCCTGTTCCTGCAGAAACAAGATCAATACATCCCCAAGTTGTATAACCAAATAGATTAACACCTTCTTCAATAGCTTTTTTCATTTCTTTAATATGTTCACGATGATATTCAATACGTGCAGGATCATGACAAATACCATCTTCACCTTCAGTTTCAATTAAACCAATACCATTTTCCACATCAAACATTGGTGCATTATAACGATCATTAATTAAATGCATTAAATGTCTAAACCCAACTGGATCGATTTGCCATCCCCATGCATTTGCTTTTAAATAAGGATTTTTAACTGTTCCTAAAACATTTCCTGCAGTATGATCATTTTCTTCAACTTTATGTGTTGTGACAACACCTGAAGCATAATATGAAAAACCAATGAAGTCTGATTTACCATTCATTAAATCTTCTTTATCTTGTTCTGTAATTTCTGGTGTAATACCATATTTTCCCCAAATTCTTTTAGCAAATGGTGGATAATATCCTCTCATTTGTGTATCAGCACTATAACAGAAGAAATCTTGGAAGTTTTCATAACGAGCAATAGCATCTAATGGATCTGGTGTTAATGGATAAGACATATTTCCACAAATCATACATCCTACTTTAAGATTTGAATCAATTTCATGTGCAACAATAGTTGCTCTTGCAGCAGCTACTAATTGGTTGTGTAAATAAATTAAATTTCTTTGATTTTTTTCTGTTTTTTGACCATCTCTTGGCATAATGATATTGATTTCATTAAATGTCATCCACTTATTAACATAATCTTTATATTCTGTAAAACATACTCTTGCAAATTCAACAAATTCATCGATCATAGCACGATTACGCCATCCACCATGTTGTTCTAAAAGCGAAACTGGTTCGTCATATTTATATAATGTAATAACAGGATCCATCCCATATTCTTTAGCTGTCTTAAAAACATCTCGGTAGAATTCAACACCTTCTTGATTGATTCCACCTTTAATTCCATGTGGATAAATTCTTGCCCATGAAATGGATGTATTAAATGTTGTATATCCCATTTCTTTAAATAACGCTAAATCTTCTTTATAACGATGATAGAAGTCACTTGCTACATGATTTGTATAATGCAAATCATCAAAGAAGGCAAACTTGCATCCTTCTTCTAATTCGTCAACAGCTTCCCAATTACGATGTACTCTTTTACCATCTTTATCTAAATACCAAATTTGTCTTCTTTCTTTTGTTGATCCTGCTGTACAATAATCAACTAATACTGGAGACTTTCCTCCTTCATTCCATCCGCCTTCAATTTGAGCAGCACTAATTGAACCACCCCATAAAAATCCTTTTGGAAATCCCATTTTCTAATCCTCCTTTAATATTTCTATTGCTTCTTTTACTGATGAAACAACAAACGATGTTTGTTGTTGGATATCTTTCGGTGATGTTTTAAATGTAAATGAATGATCAACAACTTTAAACATTTCTAAATCATTATAACTATCACCTATTCCTGCTGTTTCATCATTGATTAATTCTTCTAATTTTAAAATTCCTTGTCCTTTACTACATCCCTTTTTAACAACATCAATTGCATTTACATTTTGAAAAGCATGCAACGAAGGATAATATTTATTGATTTCATCAGTTATTTCTTTAGCTCTTTTAGATTCAATTAATGAAAAACTATAAATCTTACGATCTTTAAATTCATCAATTGAATCAAATTGCTTAATATAACTTGGTGCATCACTTGGAACATGTGCAAAATATAAATAATCTTTATCTAAACAATGTGACCCAGTAATTGTTTCATTTTCATATTTTTGGCAAACTTCTTTTACTAAATAAAAAGGAATCTCTTGTCCATAAACAACATGATAATCCTTATCTAAAACAAGTCCTCCTGTACATAGAACATAATAATCTGGTTTGATTTTGCCTTCCATTAAAGCAAGTACACCACCCAGTGGTCTTCCTGTACATAAAGCAAATTTATTACCTGCTTCTTGAAAAGTTTGGATAGCTTCTATATCTTCTTGATGGAATCCCTCTTTAAAAAAGAGGGTTCCATCAAAATCACTAAATAATATTTTACTCATAGGCTTCATCTGCTTTAAAATGAACACCAGCACTCATTCTTGCTTTTGTCGCAATATCCATCGCTATCAAGCTTTTTTCCATCATTTCATTTGCTTTATCAAAATCTTTATTTTCAATCATCTTAACGAATTCTTTAAATTCATAAATCATGCGATGTGTATCACCTTGTAAATCAAACTCTTCTTCTCTTTGATCATTATATAAAACCTTAAAACCTTTTAAAACATTAGCAGGTGTTTGAATACTAATACATCCTTGATCTCCTTGAATACTTGTCGCAATTGGTGCTTTACAATCTTTTGCACCAATACATACAGCTTTAAAACTTCCATAATCTAAAGTAATGATTCCTGAAGTATCAATATTCTTTTCAATATTTGCCATATAATTTACTTTTAATGGTTTACCAAATAAAGCAACCATTAAATGAATATTATAAATATTTAAATCCATTAAGGCTCCACCTGATTTTGTATAATCAAAAGCAGGTTGAATAATTCCTTCTTTAAATGCATTATATCTAGAAGAATATTGTGAATAATTCGCTGTTACAATTTTAATCTTTCCTAATTCAGATAATTTTTCTTTTATCTTTAAAACATTAGGTAAATATTGTGTAGAAATAGCTTCCAATAAAAATAAATTTTTTTCTTTTGCTAGTTGACTTAATTCTTCTAATTCTTCAACTCTTGAAGTAAAAGGTTTTTCACAAATAACATGTTTTCCTCTTTCTAATGCTTGTTTACACATTTGATAATGAAGATGATTAGGTGTTGCGATATACATGACATCAATATCTTCATCATTTAATAACTCATCATAATTTAAATAGGCCTTTTTTACATGATTTTCTTTCGCCATTTTTCTTACTTTATCAATCGATTTTTCCGTAGAAGCAATCGCTTCTAACTCAATCCCTTCTACTTCATGAATAAAAGTAAACAAACCTCGAACAATCATTCCTGCCCCTGCGATACCTAAACGCATGTTATTTAGCCTCCTTAGCAACTTCTGTTGCTTGTTCTAGTATTCTTAATACTTCTAATACTTCTTCATCTGCCACTACCTTTTCTCCATGATTGAAGATCACTTCATAGAGATTATCATAGATCATTCCATAATCTTGAATTTCTACTGGTACTTTCTTTGTCACATCTTCTCCATTTTCATCTACATAACATAATGTTCCCCAATATTTTTCTGGTAAGGGTTCAAAACTAATTTCTACTGGTCCCGGTTTTGCCTTCAACGCACTTTGATGTCCTAATTGTGGCATGATGAAGCTTCCTTTTCTTCCATGTACTATAAATCTAGGATATTCTAATTTGACATAGAAGTTTGTTTTTACAATTGCTTTCATCTTTCCATAGTATAAATCGATATCTGAATAGTCATCTGAATTTCCTGGATTGTCATAGCTTCTACAGTCACATACGACTTTATCTGGTACACCAAATTCTCCTACGATTTGATCGATTGGATGTACTTGTAATCCATACAACATCCCTAGTCCTTTTCTATCAGCAATTGATGGTCGATAATAATCATAATGTGATTCGATTTCTAAGAGTTCCCCTAAGACCCCTGTTTCAATGACTTTTCTCACTGTTCTCATATCTGCATCAAATCGTCTGTTTTGATTTGCCATGACAACGACACCTTTTTCTTTGGCTAGATCAAAGACTTCTTTTGCTTCTTCAACTGACATGGCAAATGGTTTTTCACATAGACAGTTCTTTCCATGTTCAATGGCCATCTTTGTATAATATGTATGAAATTGATCTGGCGTATTTACAACGATCAAATTCACTTCTTCATCGTTCATTACTTCATCGATATCACTTGTAAAAGTTATATCTGGATACCATGTTTCTCTTTCTTCATCTCCTACACGGTCTTCCATTCTTCGATAGATATATTTGACCTTGATCGTATCCTTTCTTCTTCCTACATAAGGTAGATGATATCTACACACACTGTTTCCAAATCCAATATAAGCTACTACTAACATTTAAAGTTCTCCTTTCAAGATTTCTTTTATTTTCCTTGTTACTCCTGCTTCATCATTCGAATCAATCACTTGAAAAGCTATCTCTTTAAGTGGCTGAATCGCATTTTTCATAGCATAGCTATAATGAACATTTTGAAATAACTCATAATCATTCATTTGATCACCAAATACTGCACACTCTTCTTTTGTAAGATGTAAAGTATTCATTAAAAAATGTATTCCAAACCCTTTATTGATGGTCTCATGTTGAATATCCATCCATTCATTTCCTGATGTCATGATTTTTAAATGAGCTGGCAATTCTTTTTTGATAAGTTCTACATATTTTTCAACATGATGTTGTGGATCATGCATAGAAAACTTAAGAATTCCTTCTTTAATTTCATGAATATCGTTTATAAATACATATTCGTCATAATGCCGTTCTATTTCTTCTTTAAAAGAAAGATATTGTTGAGGAATATATGATTTTTCTTTTCCTCCAATGACTGGCATAATTTTTGGATATTGTTTTAAGATGTTATAAATTGTTTGAACATCTTGTTTATCCATAATAAATGAATAAAGTTCTTTTTTACCTTTTGTAATAAATGAACCATTTTCACTAATAAAGTAAAGCTCATCGCTGTAAGGCAAAAATTGATTGTATAAATGATAGAACTGATTCCCACTTGCAATCACAAAATACATTTCTTTTTCTAATACTTTTTGTAAAACTTCAAAAAATTCATTATCAAACTCTTTTTGACTATTCAATAATGTTCCATCCATATCTGTTGCTAGTAAATGAATCATAAGTAACCTCCTTGCCCTCATTATATAAGGAAACGTTTACCCAAATATTCAAAGATAAAAAAAAGAAATCCGTTTTCACAAAATTTCTTTTAAACATGAAATTGAATTTCATTATCTTCTAGGTGTGGCCATTTGTGCCCAAGTATAAGCTTTACCTTTTAACGTTACTGACATTTGATAGATGTTTTCTGGCCATGTCCCACCACCAAAACCTCCATCACCAATTGCATGAACATCACAACCTGTTTGTTTCATAAGCAATGTCACTTCTCTAATAGTATCTCGATCTGCAGCTTCGACATTACTATTTAAAAAGCTCATTGCGAGTGCACCTTTTCGATGTGTATATTCAATTAGTTCTCTAATTCTCTCTACTGTAATTCCATGTCTTGATCCTGGTGCTGGAAAATCAATAATATCAGCTCCATTTTCAATTAATTGATCAATAATTTCTTTAGCATCATAATCAGCTAGTGGGTCTCCTAATACTTTTTCTACAACACCATCTTCCCATTTTCCAGCAAAAATCAACATATCTTCACCACAAATCTCTCTGGCCTTTTTGGTCCAACGCACAACATCTTTGATAGATGTTCCACTTCCAGGATTTCCTCCTAATATAATGAAGGAAATACCCCAATCCTTACATTTCTTTAAATTTTCTTCAGTGCAAATCATACCTGCTAAATCATATAAATAATCACTTGTTAAATCTAACCCTTCTTTAGGACAGCCCATATAGATTCCTACCGGTCTTCCACCTACTAAATCTTTTATTCCTTGATAATCAAACCCTTGAAGTCCAGGACATGTTTGTGGATTTCTAAAGTCAAACCCATTTAATAAAACCATATCTCCTCCAAAGGCAAACATTAATTCTGTACTTGTACAATTTGGAAACAAAATAGGGTTCTTTAAATAAGTTTGTCCCATTAATACTCTACCTTCTGATTTAAAAATTGCTTCTTTTAATTGTCTTCCATTATATGTGCTTACTTGACTTGCTTTTGCACTAATTAATCTTGTAACATTATCATTTAATTTCATCATAATCATCTCTCCTTGATTAAAGCATAGAAAATATCTTTCTTTTTCTCAATGAATATTTCTTTTTTTAGAATCAAATTTCATTTAAAATTCTATCTTATGAAATTCAATTTCATCCTTGTTTAAATAAACGATTATTTTTATAATTAATTTATTAAGGAGGAACTTAAAATGATCAAACCAGAATACAAAGAATTAAAAGATTTTCCCGTTTCTAATAAAAAAAGTGAAGATATTCATTACATACTGCTGATTTTGATAATATAACAATAAGAGCTCCTTATAATATTGAGTATGTAAAACGTGAAATTCCACTTTATCTCAATATTCTTGTTCCCAAAAAACAACTTGAATCTAATGAAAAATATCCACTACTTGTTTATATTCAAGGAAGTGCTTGGAAAAAACAAAATGTAATTGAACATATTATTCCTTTATCAAATATTGCAAAAAAAGGGTTTGTAGTCGCAATCGTACAATATCGAGCTGCAAGTATCGCTCCTTTTCCAGCACAAATTGAAGATACTAAAACAGCTAGTTCCTTTTTAATTGAACGTCATCAAGATTATCAAAATGAAGATAAAGATATTTATAATCAAAATATTCCTATTTGGAAAACTTATGAACCATCTATACAAGACCATGTAACTCCTCCAAGTCCAGAAGGTTTATTACTTGGTGGTGTCAATGTTTTAGAACACAAACAAGAAGCCTATCAAGCTTCTCCGTTACCACATATTAAAAAGGATGTTAACACACCATCTATCTTAATGATTCATGGTAACAAAGATCGTCTTGTTCCTTTTGGTCAAAGTGTTCTATTATATAACACTTTAAAAGAAAATAACAAAGATGTTACTTTCTATTGTGTAGAACATGCAGATCATGGTGGTGCCGCTTTTTGGAATAACCAAGTATTAGACAATTTTTAAAAGAACATATAAAAAAATAGATCAAACGAGCTATTTTTCACTAAAAGAGAAAACGTTATCTCATTTTGCTAAAACATGTTATTATAGAGTTATAATAATGGAATCCCATAGAAGGAGTGTGCTACTAATGATTCAAGATTTAATTGAAAATGTTAAATTAACACCACAAGAACAAAATATTGTTGATTATATTGATCGTCATCCTAAAGAAGTAATGATTTTAAATGCGAAAGAATTATCAGAAAAGATCTTTGTTAGTCCACCTACTATGAATCGTTTTATTAAAAAGTTAGGATTTTCTGGATATTTTGATTTTCAGCTTACCTTTATTCAAGAACAAAATATGGCAGCTGAAACTGAACACAAAAGAATTACCAAGGAAAGTCATGTAAGTGAAATCTTAGATACATTGCCTCTTATTTATCAACATGTTTTCACCGAAACACAAAAACTAACAAAAACAGATACTTTTATTAGAACTGTTAACTATATGCTACAAGCAAAACAAATAGATTTTTATGCAAATGATAACAACTATTCAGAAGTCCAAACAATCGCTTTAAAACTCAATTCGATAGGTATTCGAGCACAAGTATTCAATACCATCAATACTGTTTATTTAGAACATATTAATCCCCAAGAAACACTTGCTTTTGTTGTAAGTCATTCTGGAAGTAATAAAACAATGATTGATGCTGCTTATGCTTTAAGAAAAAAAAGAATTCGCGTGATTGGGTTAACTGGTAGATTATCTCAAGACTTAGAACTTGTTTGTAATGAAAACCTTTATATTGACGCTTATAGTCATCATTTACCTCATAGTATTATGCTCTATGGTCTTTCTATTCATTTTATTTTTGATGTTTTATATACTTCTTTATATTTTAAAAAGATTAAATAAAAAAATATGGTTATTTACCATATTTTTTTTGATCTTCTTCAATATTACCATGATGTTGTAATGATTTATCTGTATATTGCATAATTTCAAATTTATTACCATCAGGATCATGAATCCACATTTGCCATGTTTCAGATTGTCCCTTATTTGGTTCAATATCAATTTCAATACCTGCTTTAACTAATTCTTCACGAGTTTTATGAATATCATCTACCATTAACGCAAAATGTGAATAACCTAAACGGGTATCAGGTACTTCATGTTCTAATTGATGATCTGCTTTAGGAAATAGTTCTAAATATTGTCCTGGCGCTAATTCAATGAAGATATAGGCAATATCTTTAGGATTTGTTTCAGCTCTTTGAGCCCAAGCACCTCTATCTTTTTTTCCTTTATATGCTTCATAACGCATTATAATTTTAGCTTTCAAACCTAATTTATTTTCATAGAAATCTCTCATTTCATCCATTTGATCTGTATAAAATGAAAGATGCATTATTTCATTAAATTTCATAAAGATTCTCCTTTAAATAAAAATAGCATTATTTATGTGATATTTAAGAGAGGAAAAATATCGGTGCATGTTATAAATAATGCTATTTCTAACTCATTAATTATTTATTTTTTTGTTTTTCTTCGATTTCTTTTAACATATCAATTCGTACTTGATGTCTTCCACCTTCATATTCTCCTGAAAGCCATGCATCGACGATCATTTTTGCAAGTTCAATTCCTACAACTCTTGCTCCAAAGGCCAACATATTTGTATTGTTATGTTGTCTTGATAAAAGTGCACTATATGGTTCGCTACATGTTACACATCTAATTCCATTGACTTTATTTGCCGCTAGTGAGATCCCTACTCCTGTTCCACAGATAACGATTCCTTTATCCACTTCTCCACTTACAACCGCATTTGCTACTGCTTCTCCTGATACTGGATAGTTGAATCTTTCTGTACTATCTGTTCCATAGTTGACTACTTCATATCCATATTTTTCTTCTATATATTTTTTGATTTCTTTTTTGTATTCTACTGCTACATGATCATTTCCAATTCCTATTTTCATTTCTCTTCTCCTTCTATCTATTGACGCTTGCCATTCTAAAATACGTATAATGTCTTCCTTTTAAAGAGACTGATAATTGATGAATATTTTCAGGAGATGTACATCCACTAAATCCACCATCACCAATAGCATGAATATCTGCTCCAGTTTCTTTCATTTTTAAAGCTATTAAACGAATTGTATCTGGGTCTGCACATTCTACCGAACTGTTAAGGAAGGTCATTGCAAGTGTACCCGGTTTATATGAATGTATATATTCTACAAGTTCACGAATCATATCTACACTGATGCCATGTCGAGAACCTGGAGCAGGTAAATCAATACAGTCAATCCCTGCATCAATTAATTCTTTAATAATTTCTTTTGCATCATAATTTGCAAGTGGGTCACCTAAAACTTTTTCATTAATACCATCTTCCCATTTTCCTGCAAAAACAAAGATTTGATCTTTATATTTTTGTTTGATTCTTTTGGCAGTTTCAACAACATCTTTAATAGATGTTCCACTTCCTGGATTCCCACCTAAAACTATAAAATCAGCACCAAGTTCAATACATTTTTTGACATGTTCATCACTTGCAAGCATTCCTTCTCGACGGTATAGTGCTTTCTTACCACCATCTTCGCTTCCTGCTTTAGGACATCCTAAATAAATACCAATTGGTCTTCTACATTTTTCTTTTAATTCTTGAAAAGATAAACCACATAACCCTGGATTATTATCTAAATCATCTAGATCAAAAGTGTTGAGCATAACCATATCTGCCCCAAAAGCAAACATTAATTCACTATTTGTAACACCTCTTACTAATCCAGGCCCTGCAAATAGTAAATGTTGTCCCATCACAACACGACCTTCAGATTTAAAAATTGATTCTTTTAAATCCATTGGTGACATTTCTTTAATTTCATCACCCGTCGCACTTATTAAACGTGTTACCATCTTATTTTCCACCTAATTCTAAAGCAAAGTCTAAAACTTTAGCTCCATTCATCATTCCATAATCTTGCATATTAATGATTTCTACAGGTTTACCTGGGCATTTAGCTTTTACATTTTTTAGTTCATATCTTACTTGAGGTCCAAGTAAAATAACATCTGCACTATCACCATATTGATCAATACTTCCTACTGGATGAGCTTCAATATGTAATTCAATACCTTTTGCACCTGCTGCTTCGTTCATTCTATTAACAAGTAAACTTGTTGACATACCCGCTGCACATACTAATAAAATGTTCATAAATCATTTCTCCTATAATTTTCTTAATTCTTCAATAATTTCTTGATAACTTCTTCCTTTTCCAAATAATGCACTTGTTCCTAATATAAATCCTTTGACTCCTATCTTAGACAACATTTCTATTTTCTCTGGCGAACATGCTCCATCAATCATGACATCATATCCTCCATAGTTCTTTGCTTCTTCTACAAACTTTTTAAATTTTGGTGTGACAAAATCTAAATATTTTTGTCCTGCAAACCCTGGATTGACACTCATCAACATCACATAGTCACATAAATGAAGTAAATCCTTTACTGTTTCAAAGGTTGTCCCTGGATTCACTGCAATCCCTGCTTTGGCTCCTGCATCCTTGATCATTTGTAATGTTCTACAAGCATGTGGATCTGTTTCTGGATGAATATAAATGATCTTTGCTCCTAATTGGGCAAACTTGTCTACATATTTTGCTGGTTCTTCAATCATGAGATGCACATCACATGGTTTTGTAGCTGTCTTACAGATATATTCAATATCTTGTAATCCCATCCCAAAGTTTGGTACAAAGCTTCCATCCATCACATCTAAGTGAAAGATATCGATTCCACCCTTTTCTAGATTTTCAATTTCTGTTTTAAGTGATGCAAAATCTGCACACATCATACTTGGACATAATAACTTTTCCATATAACCTCTCCTTTTATAGGTAAACGTTTTCCTATCTTTTTGTAATTTCATTATAAGAAGTTTGAGTAAACGTTTCCACACAAATATATGGCATATGTTGTGCCGTTATCTTAAACCCTTAATTTCATTGAATAATAGAGCATTTTCCTTTATAATTTTAATGTAAGGGAGGTTCTTTTATGGCCCAAAAAAGTATTTCAATTAAAGAAATTGCGAAAATGGCAAATGTTTCCGTAGCCACTGTTTCAAGGGTAATTAATAATAATGGCCGTTTTTCCAAAGAAACAAAAGAAAAAGTAGAAGCACTTATTAAAGAATATGGATATACAACAAATATTGCAGCAAAAAGTCTAAGAACATCAAAGTCTAAAACAATTGGTTTAATTGTTCCTAATATAGATAATGCATGGTTTTCTCAATTAGCTTTAGCAATTGAGAAACATTTTTTTGATAATAATTATTCTGTTTTTATTTGTAATACATCTCAAGATGAAAAAAAAGAGATTGCTTATTTTAAATCTCTTGATGCAAAAATGGTAGATGGAATTATATGTATTTCTGGAATTGAAGAAATTCCTACTCATTTTTTAAGCAGAGATATTCCTATTGTATGTATTGACCGTAAGCCTAAAGATCATAGTGAAGCTTATTATGTAGAATCTAATCACTATTCTGGTGGTTATCAAGCAACTGAAGAATTAATTAATCAAGGATGTAAGAATATTGTGATTTTATCAAGAAATAAATCATTGTCTGTAAACAGACAACGTCTTAAAGGATATCTAGATGCCTTAAAAGATCATCATCTTGAACCAAAAGAAGAATTACAAATACTTGTAGACGCTAATCAAGCAAACTACGAAGGAGCAAGACAAGCAATCGACAAACTGATTAAAAGTGGAATTCCTTTTGATGGGATTTTTGCGACAAATGACTGGAGAGCTTATGGTGCACTTGTGGCGTTACAAGAAAACAATATTAAAGTTCCTGAAGAAGTTAAATTGATTGGTTTTGATGATATCTTTATCGCTTCTACATCTCATCCATCACTTTCAACAATCAAACAAAATACACCAGCACTTGCGAAAACTGCTTGTGATTTATTGCTTAATTTGATGAATAATGAAAATACGGAAGAATTACAAAAAAGATATATATTACCTATCGAAGTTGTTCGTAGAGAATCAACAGCAAAATAAAGGTCTTTTTAGAAGATCTTTTTTTGTATAAATTCTTGTTAAATACCACCTTTCTAAAGCCTTTCGGTGGTCTTTCGGCGATCTTTCGGCGGTCATCTCGGCATATTATAAAAATTATTTTATAATATGCCTTTGA
>OLPG01000951.1_pt1 | contig 26237 bp, 20 predicted proteins | sample 1672311 | NCBI WGS metagenome assembly OLPG01 (sample SAMEA3136670, study PRJEB25190) | human gut metagenome | biome: human gut; feature: human-associated habitat; material: faeces | place: Austria | collected 2013 | reverse complement strand
TTAATTTATCCAATACGTCATACGCTTCTTCCAATTCTGAATTCTTCTTTGCCATCTCTTCAAAATCCTTTCTTGTTTTTCCTCCAAGAAAGCGCATCCACTGTAACAAACTTGTCTCATTCTTCTCTTCCGGCGGAAGTTTCGACAATTCTAAGATATGCATCTCCATAAGGTCTGTATACTCTTTTCCTGTTTTCGTATCACAAAATGCAATTCTCCGATAACACTCTTTATCATCTAGAAAATGATCATATGCAAGAATGCTCACATGGATACACTTCTTCAAGCAATCGTATCCCTCGCCTTCTTTTATTTCACTTGTATACATCTTACTCAGATAATAAACAGAACGATTTGCCCAACAATCAAATGCTTCTACCTGCATCTCAAAGTCAATCTGTTCTCCATCTTTCAGTTTCACCCGGACATCTAAAATCCCATACTTATCATCTTTCGATTCTTTTCTAAGAATTGTAGGCATAAGTTTCGTGTTCTCTACCTCACTGGCTGGAACGTTTAATAGTGCTGCAATGATATTCTTGCGGATGTTATCATTCTGCATTAATTCCTTGAAACAGAAATCTACTGTTGGAAGCATGATAAAGTCTTCTTGCTTCTCTTTCAATCTTTTGCATTGTGATATTTCTTTCTTAGTTGATACACTTTTCCTGGTTTTTCTCATAGAATTCTCCTCTCTTCTGTACGATGAATCATCGCTTGAGGAAAGGATTATAAAACTACTTTCATCTTAACATAAGATTACTTTCTATGGAAGTGATTGGATAGCAGAATCGAAGATCCATACAATTTAAGAAGCAAAATTATCAAGATTTCTTAATCACATAATCTCTCAGACGATATTCATCTTTTTTCGGTTGTCATCGGATTATCTGCTCGAGATACTGAGCTTATTGAATAATTACCGATTTGGTTAATAGATCTTTTTGCAGTCCACCAGAATGTGGACTGCATGGTATTAGATTAACATGAGAATCCTATTATTGCAAGCTGAATCAAAAGAATTGATTGCAATATACCAGAAATCAAGACATGAGATGATTCGAGATTTCATGCTTCTCCTTTTTTAATTATGATTTTAATTATTATCACCCGGAATATCTCCCGGATCATGTTCCCACAATTGGCCTTCCTTGTAATGCTTCCTGCATAATGCTACATAGCTTTCATTCAATCCAAGCATGACCTGTGCGCCCTTTCGAACAATCTTGCCGTCTGCATATCTTGTGTTGCACTGCGCACGCTTTCCGCACCAGCAAACCGTCGGAACCTCTTCTATAACATCTGCAATCTCAAAAACTATTTCACTTGATAGACTTCTCCATAGTCACTTTCAAATCATAAAGTCAGATTTGCAAATTGTAATAATTTTAATAAAATCAGTGCAAAATTGTAGGATAACCATTCGATATCCAATCGGTTTCCTGCAAAATATCTTTTTCTACTATATTCTGGATATCTAAAATATTCGACATTGTCTCCTTCTAACATTTTACTATAACAATTGCAAAAATCCGGTATCTCACCCATATACGGCTCCTCAATCGAATATTTTACCCACATTAAATCTGCTAATTCTTTCAAGTTGTGAGTTGGTTCCATTGTTTATGATGTTCTTGATGATTATATCGTCCATCCTTCTTATCAATCACTTGGAACTTTGATTTATTTAAGATGGTTCGATAGGTCATTGTTTTTGGATTATATACGACACGCACCGGATGTTTATATCCTTCTTTTCCTGCAAGTTTTTCGGATTCTTTCTAGGCTGCTGTATTAAACGGAAGATTCTTCCAATCCATGATAGGATACTTTGCTTTGATTGGTGGAACTAGTGCCTTTATTTGCTTTTTCGGTATTGTTTTTCCGATTGCTTTTTCCATTCTCTGTTGGGCGGCCTGCGTTGCCATCTTTTCTTTCTACTTCTGCATATGATCTATAATATCTATCTGTTCCTTTATTCGGATAGATATCTGATAATTCTAATACCTCTATGTCAGAATCAATCTGCAAAAAATTTTGAAACCATCTAATATCACTTTTCGTTCCCATTAATCGTATCTTTAACATCTGCTGTTTCCTCCTAACGCTGTACATGTCATTTTTCCTCCTCCTTTCGCAAGTTTTAAACAATAACAGAAAAAAAGACGAACTCATTTAGCATAATGAATTCGTCTTTTAAGGTAAGGTTATTAGGTTTTCTTGTACGTCATATAGTAAATTTGGTATTATTTAGCACTGATTTTCACAGATTTTCGAACTAATTTGATGTACAAATGATGTACCAGCCCTTTTTGGGGAGGTATTTTTCATTTTCAATCCTTCTCAAAAAGTGCTTTTTTTCGTTCAATCATCTCATCAATTCTAGCGATATATTGCTTGATATCCTTGACATTCTCGCATCTTTCGATGTGATAACCATCCGGTAGATTCCAGACACGTTTGGTGGAAGCTCCGGCTCCGCAAGCCAGGATGGCCTGTTTCTCTTCCATGATCAAAATGTTATACACCCCAGCCTTGTCCTGCTCTGCATATCCAACATTCTCGAAGTTTCCGGCAATGTTCTTCTGGCGATACAGGTAATATGGCACAAGTCCCATGCGTTCTGCTGACGCTGCTGCCGCCTCGACCATCTGCGTGATCTCAGTCCCCGGATCCATTGTTCTTCCTTCCTGACCGAACTTCGCCGCACGTTTGATTGCGAGTGCGTGTACTGTCAGGCTATCCGGATGAAGCTTCTCGATCTTCTCAAGTGTATCCTGCATATCTGCCGCATCTTCTCCCGGAAGTCCGGCGATCAGATCCATATTAATATTATCGAATCCAAGCTCACGTGCAAGGTGGAAGATTTGTTCTACATCTTCTACCGTATGTTTTCTTCCGACAAGATCAAGCGTCTTCTGCTGCATTGTCTGTGGATTGACGGAAATGCGGGTTACAGGATATTTGCGGATCACTTCGAGCTTTTCTCGTGTGATACTGTCCGGTCTTCCGGCTTCAACTGTAAACTCAAGCACATGCTCTAGGTCAAAATCCTCCCGAATCGTTCCAAGCAGACGGTCAAGCTGATCTGCCTCGAGTGTTGTCGGTGTTCCTCCACCGATGTATACCGTATCGAGTGGTTTTCCCTGCATCAGCTTTGCCGTAGCTTTCAATTCTTTGATCATCGCATCAAGGTAACGATCGACCTGATCTTTCCACTCAGCGATTGGTGAAGAGCTGAATGAGCAGTAGGAGCAGATGCTTGGACAGAATGGAATTCCTGCATACAGGCTGTATCCATTCTGACAATCCAGTCGATCCAGCAGTGCTTTCTCCCGGCAGGCAATCTCATACGCAATCTGTGCTTTCTTATCCGTGACACAATATTGTTCTTTTAGAAATCCAAAGATTTCTTCTTTTGTCATTCCCTGCTCAATTTTCTGCATTACAAGCTTTGTCGGACGGACTCCTGTCAGCATTCCCCAGGCAAGTTCCTGTCCTGTCTGCTTTGAGAGAAACTGATAGACTTTCTTCGTTACATCGCGTTTCTCTTCCTGCACATCTTCTGTCTGCACGCATTCTTCCGGTGCAAGGGAAAAGCAAGTCCCTTCCGGCAAATGTATCTTCACCAGTGGTTCTTGCTTCTCATCTACTGTCTGCACGATATCCTCTTTTGGATAAAATGCTTTCGTGACATGGTATACGTTATAAGTAAATTTGTTCTTCTTACTTTCTATCTTTATCATATGAATGGATTATGCTCCTTCTCAAACTGAACTGATGTCTCTTCCATATGTCCCGGATAGATCTTTGTATCATCCGGAAGTGTCATAATCTTCTCCTGTACAGAGCGGACCAGCTGGCTGCTGCTTCCTGTCGGGAGGTCTGTTCTTCCGATGGAAGCACAGAACAGCGTATCTCCACTGAACAATCTATGTTCTTTTGGTAGGTAATAGCAGCATCCTCCTACGGTATGTCCCGGTGTATGAAGTACATCAACTTCAATTCCTGCGCATTCGATCACCTGACCGTCTCTTACAGGCTGTGCTCCGTGGAATGCGTATTTCGGTCCGTACATACAAGAAACATTCAGGCGGTCATCCTCGATCACCGGAAGTTCGTCTTCGCCTGCGTAAACCGGCACAGGAAAGGCTTTAAGGAAATCATCGATTCCCATGATGTGGTCGAAATGTCCGTGTGTCAGAAACAATGCTTTCATTTCTAGTCCATTGTTCTTGATATAATTGACATATTCCTGCGGACATTCTGCCATATCCACTGCAAAACATTCCTTCGTCTCTTCATTGGTTACAATATAGCAATTCGTTCCAATTGACCCCAGTACAATACTTTCAACCTTCATTCGTTTTCCTCCATCAGCCTGTTGTTCTCTCAATATCAATTACATTTTCAATCTGTCTGAGCTTTCCGATCACACGATTTAATTCTTCTCTTCCGTGTACAACAAATCCCATCTCCATTGTCGCCGTACCCTTCTTGCTCGTCCGGGTATTCATGGACTTCACGTCAATCTTCTCTTCGGTAAATACCTTTGATACATCCAGCAGAAGTCCTCTTCTGTCGTCTGCAAATATCTTCAGTTCTGCAAGATACTGACCGCCTTCTTCGAGATCATTATCCTCCCATTCTGCTGTGATCAGACGGGATCTCTCCACATCAGAAAGATTGATGATATTGATACAATCTGTTCTGTGGATCGACATTCCGCGCCCTCTTGTTACAAAACCGACAATCTCATCTCCCGGCACCGGATTACAGCACTTTGAGAAGCGTACTGCCATATCATTGATTCCCTTAACTACGATTCCGCTCTTTGATTTGGCAATGTGTACTCTCTGTTTATTCGCTTCTGAGATCTTCTCCAAAATATTCTCATCCGTGATCTCTTTCTTATGCTCTTTCTCGTACTCTTCCAGCAGGCGGTTCACAACCTGACCTTCTTTCAGGCCGCCGTGTCCGATTGCTGCAAGTACTGCATCCCAGTCACGGAATCCGTATTTCTTCTGAACGATCTGCTGATATTTCGGCTTGATGATATCCGGCAGATTAATGCCCTTGCTCTTACAGTAGGCACTGATCAGATCTTTTCCGCGGATAATATTATCTTCTTTGTATTCCTTCTTAAACCATGAATTAATCTTGCTCTTTGCCTGTGTGCTCTTGACGATATTCAGCCAGTCACGGCTCGGTCCCTTGGAATTCTGAGATGTAAGGATCTCAATTCGGTCTCCGTTCTGAATCTTATAATCAATGTTCACAAGCTTGCCATTCACTCTGGCGCCAACCATCTTATTGCCGACTGCACTGTGGATCGCATAGGCGAAGTCAACCGGTGTAGAGCCATTCGGAAGGTTCTTCACATCCCCGTTCGGTGTGAAGCAGTATACATCTTCCTGGAACAGATCCAGGTCACCTTTCAGCAGGCTTAAGAACTCACGGTTATCAGACATGTCTCTCTGCCATTCCAGGATCTGACGCAGCCAGTTCAGCTTCTCTTCTTGTGTGTTCAGTTCTTTCGTGTTGCTTCCGCCTGTCTCTTTATATTTCCAGTGTGCTGCGATACCATATTCCGCTGTCTTATGCATCTCTTCCGTACGGATCTGGATCTCAAACGGCTGCCCGGAAGGTCCGATCAGCGTTGTATGCAGAGACTGGTACATATTCGCCTTCGGCATAGCAATATAATCCTTGAAACGTCCCGGAATCGGCGTATACATCTCATGGATCACACCAAGTGCTGCGTAACAGTCTTTCACTGAATCTACGATAATGCGGACAGCGAACAGGTCATACACCTGATCAAGTGTCTTGTTCTGATTCACCATCTTCTTATAAATACTGAAGAAATGTTTTACACGTCCGTATACTTTCGCTTCAATATCAGCATTCTTCATATGCTTTGATACTTCAGCAACAATCTGTTGCACAAATTCTTCACGTTCCGTCTTACGTGCATTCAGATCATGAACCAGCTGATTATAAACTTCCGGCTGATAATATTTCAGAGAAAGGTCATCGAGTTCTGTCTTGATCTTTGAAATACCGAGACGCTGGGCGATCGGAGCGTAGATATCCATCGTCTCTCTTGATTTCTCTTTCTGCTTCGCCGGTGTCATAAACTCCATTGTACGCATATTATGCAGACGGTCTGCGAGTTTTACAATGATGACACGGATATCTTTCGCCATCGCAAGGAACATCTTTCTTAAGTTCTCTGCCTGGGCCTCCAGCTTGTCCTTGGAATAGTTCAACTGTCCCAGCTTGGTAACGCCGTCTACAAGAAGTGCAACCTCTTCACCAAACTCTGCTGAGATCTCATCGAGTGTCATTGTCGTATCTTCTACCACGTCATGAAGCATTCCAGCCACGATCGTTTCTTTGTCCATCTCGAGATCTGCAAGTATGATTGCCACCCAGAGTGGATGGATGATATAAGGTTCTCCGGATTTACGGAACTGATTCTTATGCGCTTCTTTGCCTATCTGATAGGCCTTCTCGATCATCGTAATATCTGCAGAAGGATGATACTTACGCACACGAGCTATTAAGGCCTGATATAACTCCTCCGGATCCTGATAATCCTCTGGTGCTTTTACTGCATGCCCGTCCACTATCTCCAGATTTTTATTCAGATCTTCATATTCCCGAGTGCCTGCCATATCATCTTCCCCCTTCATTCATCCTGTGTTCTGTTCAGATCCAACTTCCAAAATGCTTCGTATTTCGTCAGTATGGCATATCCGACAATTTTAGACACAAAACGCCTTAGTTCTGAACAATTAATATGATTTAGTATATCACTATTTTTCCCTTTTTCAAATAAGAACTTCCCATTCTTCTTCATTTTAAGCAATTTGTACGGTTTTTTCGATATTATCTACTGATAATTGACAATTGTAAGCTGAATTGTTCTTCGTCCCATGTACTCATTGATGGATGGATAGTATGTAAAAGACATGATCTGCTTCTTTTCCATCTGCCGCAGACAGTCTTCCACTTCTCCGAAATAAACCGCTTCCATCTGATTTCCCTGCTGGTCCTCCAGTCTGCATTTCAGCACATTCCGGTTCTTTCCGAAGATTCTTGGCTGGATCACACGCAGTTTACTTTCTGCAAATAACGGTTTCCCATTGCCTTTTCCAAAAGGCTCCAATATCTTAAGCTCATGGATCAGCTCTTCATTAATATATGGAAACGGAAGCCGCATATCGATCGACACCTTCATCTGCAGATCCTCTTCTGTCAGATCCGCCAGTTCATTGATCCGTTTCCGGAAAACTTCGACATTTTCCTCTTCTAAAGAAAATCCTGCTGCCAGCTTATGTCCTCCAAACTTCGTAAATAATTCCCTGCAGCGACTCATTTCCGCAAACATATCATAGGCTTCGATCGACCGTCCGGAACCTTTCACTCCTGTCTCTCCCTTTGTCAGTACAAAGGTCGGACGATAATAACGTTCCTTGATCCTCCCCGCAATAATTCCGGCGATACTTTCATGACACTCTGGAAGATACACGACCAGCACCTGGTCGTCCTTCCAGGAACTTGATTCAATCTGCCGGACAGCTTCTTCTACACCTTCTTCGGTCATTTCTTTCCGGCTGTCATTTAATTCTTTCAGATCTGCTGCCAGTGTCACTGCCTCTCTCCGGTTCGATGCATTAAGGAGTTCCAGTGCACGCTTGGCTGTATCCAGTCTTCCGCCGGCATTGATGCACGGTCCGATCACAAATCCGATATGATAAGTATTCAGGTTCGCTGTATCTACCCCTGTACATTGCATCAATGCGTGAAGCCCTTCATTCTTCGTTGTCTTCAGAAGCTCAAGTCCCTTTTTCACAAAGACACGATTCTCTCCAACCAGATCCATCACATCACCGATCGTGGCAATCGCAACATTTTCCATCAGTCTTTCCTGCAGATGCTCTACCTCCTGCTCTGGCTTTCCAGACACTCTGTACAAAACCTCAACCAGCTTATACGCTACAGCTGCGCCGCACAGCCCTTTAAATGGATACTCACAGTCTGCTCTGTGCGGATCGACCACTGCATCCGCCGGTGGCAGAAGATACTTTTTCTCCCCATTTTCTTCCAGATACGGAACTTCATGGTGATCTGTCACAACGATCGTCATCCCATTTTCTTTTCCGTAAGCGATCTCGTTCATTGCCGCAATTCCATTATCACAGGTGATGATCGTGTCTACATCATCCTCCAGTGCACGGTCGATCAGCATCTGATTCAATCCATATCCGTCTTTGATCCTGTCTGGAATATCCGTATCGACATCCGCCCCAAGTCCTGCAAGCCCCTGTTGCAAAATATACGTTGCATTGACTCCATCAATATCATAATCACCGATCACACGGATTTTCTTTCCCTCTTCTATTTTCTCCTTAAGAATATCTACTGCACGATCCATATCTTTCATCAGTAAGCCGTCATACAGATCCTCCACTGTTCCATTCAGATAAAAATCAATTGCTTCATCTCCAATCACATCACGGTTTCTCATCAGTCGTGCAATGATCGGGGAGATCTGATATTTCTCTGCTATTCCATTAAAATCCGCCTTTTTCATTGCGACGAACCATTTCTCCATCCAAACACCCTCCCAGTCTGTCAGTATCATATTTTCTTATTATAGCAAAAATCTGCCGTATCGAAAATCATTTTTCATTTTCGATACGGCAGATTCTATTTCGTTACTGTTTCCAGGCTGCTATTTATTTCTTAGCGTTTTTTGCTCTTTTTGTTCTTGAAAGAAGTCTTCTTTCCTTTTTTCTTCTTGGAGCTGTCGTCTGCAGATGTATCTGCTGCGTTACTCTCTGTGGAAGTAGTTCCTTCTTTCTTGTCTGCTGCTTTTACAGAAACTGCCTTTGTGCCGGAAGCTGCTCTCGCAGCCTTCGCTTCCTCACCAAGTCTTGTCTTCATCACATACCACAGTGCACCTGTGATACATACGGATGTATATCCACCGCAGATGATACCTACCATCAGAGGTGCAGCGAATTCCTTAATGGAGCTTACACCAAGGATATACAGAGCAACGACCATGACAAATGTTGTAAAGTTTGTATAGATCGTTCTTGTCAGTGTCTGAGTAATACAGCGGTTTACAAGATCCTTCAGATCTTCTGTACGGCTCTTTGTTGCCAACGCCTCACGGATACGGTCAAAGATAACGATCGTACCGTTGATAGAATATCCGACAATCGTCAGCATACATGCAATAAATGTATTTCCGACAGATACTCTTGCGATTACATAGAATCCAAGAACTACAAGTACGTCATGCATCAGTGCGACAACAGCACTTGTTGCGAAACGGATATCTTTGAAACGGAACCAGATGTAAAGCAGCATACAGATTGTAGCAATGATCACAGCTATAACAGCATCTCTTCTCATCTCGGAACTTACTGTTGAGCTGATATTCTCTGTAGCGATATCAGATGCCTCTACCCCGTAGTTCTCATTCAGATAAGAAGCAAGTGCTTCACGTTTCTCAAGATCAAGTGTTTGTGTCTTGAAGACTACCTGATTGCTGTCTTTTACTGTCTGAACCTGAATATTCTTATCTCCTGTGATCTCTTCCAGGCTTGGGATCATCTGGCTGTCGATCTCTTCCAGTGTATATTCTTTATCAAATGTTACATTTGTTGAAGTACCGCCTACAAAATCAAGGCTGTAGTTCATTGCGCCGATTCCTCTTGCATGGTTCACGCCCATCATGACCGGTCCGGCCAGGCAAAGGATGATGGAAACAATGAAGAAAATCTTTTTCTTTCCAAGGAAATCAACCGGTTTACATTCTTTCAGATGTCTTCCGTATACTTTCTCATTGCGGATGCCTGCTCCATAGAATGCAAAGATGATCAGTCTTGTGATCACGAGTGCTGTAAACATGGATACGACGATACCCAGTGCAAGTGTCTGGGCGAATCCCTTTACAGTACCGCTTCCGCGAAGCCACAGCACGCCTGCTGCGATCAGTGTTGTGATATTGCCGTCAACGATTGCGGACATTGCTTTCTGAAATCCTGATTTCAGAGAAGCGTGTACGCTCTTTCCTGCTGTCAGCTCTTCTTTCACACGGGCAAAGATGATAACGTTCGCATCTACCGCCATACCGATACCAAGGATGATACCTGCGATACCTGGAAGTGTCAGTGTGATGTCAAATGCATTTAAAAGGATTAAGATCAGTTCTGTGTAAAGGATCAGTGCAAGGCTGGATGCAAGTCCCGGAAGGAGGTATACCCAGCACATGAATACACATACGATTGCCAGACCGATGATACCTGCGATCAGACTTCCTTTCAGAGCATCCTGTCCAAGCTGTGCTCCTACAACTTCTGAGCTAAGCTCTTCAAGTTCGAGATTCAGTCCACCGATACGGATTGTAGAAGCGATGTTATCAGCCTCTTCATAATCCATATTTCCTGAAATCTGAGCTTTTCCATCCTCGATCACTGCATTTACCTTTGGCACACTAATCAGTGCTCCGTCGTAGTAAATGGCAATTGTATCATTATTGTTGTTATAAGCTTCTTCTGTTGCTGTCTTGAACTTCTCTGCACCCTCATCTGTCAACTCAAGATCAACACCATACTTTTTATTTCCTGTTGTTGAGTCGTTGAGCACTCCGGCTGAAGCTGTCTTTACTTCTGTACCTGTCAGTACGATGGAGTCTGTATCTTTCAGTTCGTCGATTGACTTATTCAGTGTATATCCGGAAGCTGTCAGGGAATAGTTTTCATTTCCCTCACTGTCTTTATGCTTGATAAAGTACAGTGAACCCGGCTGTCCAAGTTCTTCCAGGATCTTGTTTGCGTCGCTCACACCCGGAATCTCGATACTGATACGGTTGTCTCCAACCTGATAAGCCTGTGCCTCTGTGCTGTACTGCTCCACACGTTTCTGAAGCTTGTACACGGTGTCATCCATGTCTGCCTGAGATGGCTTGTCACCTTTTACCTGATATGTAATGCTGACTCCGCCTTCCAGGTCAAGACCGAGATTGATGTTCTTCGCAGCTCCCATTCCCTTTAAATCAAGTCCAAGCACACAGGTCATACCGAAGAGTGCTGTAACTGCGATTACGAGAATGAGGCTGAGAATACTCTTACCTTTCTTCATCTCTTTCTTTCCTTTCTTGACTGCTGCTCTCTAACTTTATTGTTCTTCATCCGCCAGGGCAGCCTTTATCATGATCGCACATTCCACACGTTTTCTCTCCATCTCACAGCTCACTTCGTAAGTATCATGGATTGTATTGTGGAACTTGTAAGAATTCGCCATACAGCCACCACTGCAGTAGAATCTGGCAAAGCAGGTTCTGCAGCTTTCCTTGGAATATACGCTGCATCCACGGAATTCTTCCGCAATCTCCGGTTTTGTAATTCCCTCATCGACATTTCCCATGAGGAATTCTTCCTGTCCTACAAACTGATGACATGGGTAGAAATCTCCCCACGGTGTCACTGCCAGATACTCTGTACCTGAACCACAGCCGGACAGACGCTTGGACACACACGGTCCTCCTTCGAGATCGATCATAAAGTGGAAGAAATTGAATCCTCTTCCGCTCTTCTTGCGCTCGATCAGGAATTTTGCGAGTTTATCATATTCTTCAAAGATCTGTGGAAGATCTTCTTTCTGGATTGCATATGGTTCTGTGTCATCACCTACTACAGGCTCGATTGACATCTGCTTGAATCCAAGATCTGCGAAGTGTTCTACATCCTTGGAAAAATCCAGGTTATTTCTTGTAAATGTACCTCTAATGTAGTACTTCTCCTGATTACGGCTCTCTGCCAGCTTCTGGAACTTCGGAACGATCAGATCATAGCTTCCTTTTCCGTTACGGAACGGGCGCATCTGGTCATTCACTTCTTTTCTTCCGTCAAGACTGATGACAACGTTGTCCATCTCTTTGTTCACGAACTCCTGAACTTCATCGTTCAAAAGAACTCCGTTTGTTGTAAGTGTGAAACGGAAATGCTTGTCATGAAGTTTCTCCTGCTCTCTTCCGTAAGCAACCAGGTCTTTGACAACCTGCCAGTTCATCAGCGGCTCACCACCGAAGAAGTCAACTTCAAGGTTTCTTCTTGTTCCTGAATTCGCGATCAGGAAATCAAGTGCTTTCTTACCAACCTCGTAAGACATCAAAGCCCTGCGGCCGTGATATTCTCCCTCTTCCGCAAAGCAGTACTTACAGGCAAGGTTACAGTCATGTGCAATATGAAGACATAAAGCCTTAACAACTGTCTTACGCTGCTTTACAACGTCGATAAAGCCCTCATAAATGTCTTTTGTAAACAGACGTCCCTGTTCCGTCAGTTCTGTTACTGCCTCTAAAATATCCAGCAGATCTTTCTCAGAATATTTCTCTCCAAGCTCTTTTTTCAATGCTTCTGCTGTTTCCGGAGATTTCAATGTCTCCACTGTATGATCTTCATTCATGCGATTAAGCACTTCGATGACATCATACGCTTCCTGATCCACAACATGTACAGCTCCGCTGTTCACGTCGAGGACGATATTATATCCATTGTTCTGGTACTGATGTATCACGTGGATACCTCGCTTTCTATATGTATTTGTAAATCTATTTGTAACTGTTCAAGGCCCGGCATTTTCACAATGCAGCTCGAAGCAGATACGTCTAAAACATGCTTAAGGCAGCGATTTGCACCGCTGCCTCACCTGTAATCCTGTTGCTGTTTTTCACATAATTGCAGGCAGTATCACCGCTCAAAGCAACTCTGCAGCAACATTATCTTCACTTTCAGGTTTTCTTATTTTGCGTTTTCGCAAGTCTGGTTTCCTACTGTACAGGATGTCTTACATGCAGACTGGCAAGATGTCTGGCACTCTCCGCATCCACCTTTTTTAACTGTGTTGTTCAGTGTCTGTGTATTCAGTGTTTTAATGTGTTTCATTTTTACTCCTCCTAACTTCGCACATATTGCTTTCGCTATTATAGCACACACAGCCAGGTTTTTAAAGTATTTTTTCACACATCCGGCTGGTTTTTCTTCATGAGACCATCCCTCCGAGCATTCCGCCTCCGGTACAAAGTACAAATGTCAGAAACAAATCGCCTGTCCCTGACGAAACCTCACGGTACATTCCAAATGAGATGATCAGTAATAAAACAAAATAAACCACACCGGTTCCAAGCCCCCAGAGGAACTTCTTTTGGCCTTCCAGTTTTCCCATCACAAAACCACCGGAAAAAGTTCCTATTACATAAATGAGAATAATTCCCAGATTTACATTTTCTTCACTCAATCCTGCTTTATAAAGGAGAAGTGCAAGAATTAACAGAAACATTCCTGTGACCAGATAAGCGCAAAGTAATGCCTTCACTAAATTTTCTGCGTATATTATCCCTTTTTTCCCATGATTTTCTCTCATTTTCTTTTCCTTTCGATGCATGTCCGGTTTTCCACTGATACTATTCTATGCATCCTCCCGGAAAATATGACACTTTTAACTTAACTGCCTCCCAAGCAGATCTGCTGCGCCTGCCGCAAACTTCTTTTCCATCTCTCCGAAATGCTTTTTCTCATTTTTCTGCAGAAAGATCACTCCACCTGCAATATCACCTTCACTGAGAATCACACTGATTATTTCCTCGCTGTATTCACTCCTGTCTTTTGTAATTGCTACAAACTCAGCGTCACCGCTCTTTTTCAACACGGTCTTTCTTTCTTGAAACACTTCTGCCAGCTCTGCACTCAACAGCATTTCCTGAAGTTCTTTCTTCCCGTTTCCTGCTGCCGCGATCACCTGATCCGTGTCAGTGATACAGACCGTACAGCCAAGTGTCTTTGAAAGACTATCTGCATAAATCCCTGCCAGTGATCCTAGCTCACCGATTGGAGAATATTTCTTTAAAATCACCTTTCCTTCTCTGTCTGTAAAAATTTCCAGTGGATCACCTTCGCGGATCCGCAATGTCCTTCTTATTTCTTTCGGGATTACGATTCTTCCAAGATCATCTATCCTCCGGACTATCCCTGTGGCTTTCATGGCACATTTCCTCCATAATTATATCTTAATGATGTGACCGGATTACTCCATTGCTATGCACTTACATCATTTTAATTAGTATGTGGTAAAATATAGGAAATTATGTTCTTTTTATGATAAAATGTAACTGTTCAGAGCCAAGCAAAATTTCATAAAACAGGTGTAAAATGCTTGCATTTTTAAGACTGTTTTTGAAATTTTATTTGGCGGATACGCCACACCGACGAAATGCGTAGCATTTTGGAGGTTGGCTCTGAACAGTTACGATAAAATAATTAATACTGATTATAAAACAAGGAGATTTTAAATGAAAATTGTATTTTTAGATGTCAAAACAATTGGAGAGGATATCGATCTTTCCGCATATGATGAACTCGGTGAAGTTGTAAAGTACAGCTTTTCTTCACCTGAAGAAGTCCCGGCGCGTGTCACGGATGCCGATGTGATCATATTAAATAAAGTTCCGGTCAATGAGCAGACTATTGGAACTGCAAAGAATCTGAAGCTCGTCTGTGTCACAGCCACAGGCACAAACAACCTGGATAAGGAATATCTTGATTCAAAAGGAATTGCCTGGAGAAATGTTGCCGGCTACTCTACAGAGACTGTCGCACAACACACCTTTGCAATGCTTCTCTTTCTATTAGAAAAGCTGCGCTATTATGATGATTATGTGAAAGAAGAGCGCTATGTAAATGATGTCTCTTTCACTCATTTTGCAGAACATTTCACAGAAATCCATGGAAAAACCTGGGGGATCATCGGTCTTGGGGCAATCGGCAGACGTGTTGCTGAGATTGCACGTGCATTTGGAGCGAAAGTCATTTACTACTCCGCCTCTGGTGCTCCGGCGCAGGAAGGTTATGAACAGGTTGACTTTGAGACATTGCTTACGCAGTCTGATATTATTTCCGTCCACGCTCCACTCAACGAGCATACAGAAGGACTGATCAACAGCAAAGCGTTTGAAAAAATGAAATCTTCCTGTATTTTCCTGAATCTCGGAAGAGGACCGATCGTCGATGAGCAGGCATTATATAATGCACTGGTCAGGAATCAGATTGCCGCAGCAGGACTAGACGTCCTTTGTAAGGAACCGATGTCCGCAGATAATCCATTGCTCAAGATCAAAGACAGTAAACGCCTGCTGATCACACCACATATTGCCTGGGCAAGCGTGGAAGCGAGAACTCATCTGATGGAAATTATCCATGGACAAGTCAAGGACTTTTTTGCTTAAGATTAATATTTTGTTTATCCTTACAATTTTTCTGCAATTTGCAATCAATATTTTTCTGTAAAGTTTAAAGAAAATAATTGTAAACTCCAGGTAAAGTGTTTTATAATAGCCATGTACGTAATTTTTTGCAAGACGTAACATGTCAACTTAATAACTTAAGAAAAAGGAAAAAAGAAAATGGGAATTACAATGGTTTTGTCCTTGCTCAGCGGAGTTGCCCTCTTCCTGTACGGAATGGCACTCATGGGAGACAGTCTTAAGAAGGTTGCCGGTAACAAACTGGAACTTATCTTATACAAGCTCACAAACTCCCCAATCAAAGGATTGCTGCTGGGTACAGTCGTAACAGCGATCATTCAGTCGTCATCAGCTACAACTGTTATGGTCGTAGGATTCGTAAACTCCGGTATGATGAAAGTTGCTCAGGCAATCGGAATCATTATGGGTGCTAACATTGGAACAAGTATCACAGGCTGGATTTTATGTCTTTCTTACATTGATGGCTCCAGTGGCATTGCGCAGCTTCTGTCCACCGCAACAATCTCTGCGATCGTTGCGATCATCGGTATCATCTTCCGTACGTTCGTAAAGAAGAAACCTTATTCCGATATCGGTGACATTATGCTTGGTTTTGCGATCCTGATGTTCGGAATGCAGACAATGAGTGGTGCAGTTTCACCTCTGAAAGAGAACCCACATTTTGTCAGCCTTCTGACAATGTTTAAGAATCCATTTATGGGTATCCTTGTTGGTATCGCATTTACTGCAGTGCTTCAGAGTGCATCTGCTTCTGTCGGTATCCTTCAGGCATTATCAATCACAGGCTCTATTACATTTGCTGCCGCACTGCCTATTACAATGGGTATCGGTGTCGGAGCTGCCTGTCCTGTACTGCTTTCTTCTATCGGTACGAACAAGAACGGAAAGCGTACAGCACTTATTTACCTGCTGAATGACTTATTCGGAATGATCTTTTGGTCTATCGTATTTTACTCAGTAAATGCCGCTGTCCACTTTACATTTATGGACATGGTCATGAGTCCTGTCAGCATCGCATTGCTGAACTCGGTATTCCGTATTGCTACGATCCTGATTCTTGCTCCATTTATCAGCAAGATTGAGAAACTCGTCTTCTTCCTCATCAAAGATACTGACGAGGACAACGAAGAGCAGGCTGATTTTGATCTGCTTGAGGAACGTTTTTTGAATTACCCGCCGCTGGCGATCAGTCAGAGCCAGCTGGCTGTTAACGGTATGGCGAAGAACGCCCGCAAGAATCTCATGCGCGCTTTCGAACTTCTGACAGACTTTAGCGACAGCAAGTTCAATAAGATCCAGGAAAAGGAAAACATGATCGACAAGTACGAGGATAAACTTGGTACTTATCTGATGCAGTTAAGTATGCATGATATGACACCTGAACAGGCGAAGCAGACCTCCAAGTTCCTTCATACGATCAGTGACTTCGAGCGACTTGGTGACCACGCAGTCAACATTTCCAGAGTTGCCCAGGAACTTCATGAAAAGTCCCGCACCTTCTCTGAATCTGCTACTTATGAGCTGAATGTGCTTGAGAAGGCATTGGTTGAGATTGTTGATCTTACAGTAAATTCTTTTGTAGATGAAGATCTTGAGACTGCTGCAAAGGTTGAACCTCTGCGCGAACTGATTGGTATTCTCTGTAATGATCTGAAACTTCGTCACATTAAGAGACTTAGAAATGGTCAGTGTGATCTGAATACCGGATTTGCTTTTAATGACCTGCTTACAAACTACGAGCGTATCGCAGCGCACTGTTCTAACATTGCTGTAGCGATTCTCGAGCTTGATTCTTCTAACTTTGATATTCATGAATATACAAAGAGTGTCCGCAAGCTGAAGGATGAAACTTATCTTACAGCCTTTGAGGAATATGAGAAGAAATATGATATCAACGGATATCAGCCGGAAGCTGAAGCAGATAAGAAATTCTCTGCAAAAGCGAAGGATAGCGAGAAGAATAAGGACAACGAGAAATCTTCCGGAAAGAAGAAAGACAAAGACAAGAAAAAAGATAAAAAGAAATAAATTCCTTTCCATTTCATTAAAAAAAGGAACAGCTCACAAAGAACTGTTCCTTTTTTGTATATATTCTCCTTACGTGCAATACCGAAATGTCTTATCCGTAAGAATTCTTGCAAAGATCAACCCTAACGGAAGAGCTGCAACGATCAGTATTGCCGCCGCAAACCAGGAAGCTGATACAGAAAGATTCATTGTTCCCAGATTATAAAATCCACGGTACAGATACAATCCCGGAACCATGATTACAATCGACGGAACCGTGACAGAGATTCTCGGATATCCGACCTGATTTTTAATCATAGTTGCCAGAAGTCCGGCTGTTAATGCTCCGACAAATGCTGCTGCCGCCGGAGGAAATGCCGTCAGATCAACCAGTTCCAATCGCAGTGTATTGGCAATAGCACCGATTCCTGCCGCCACTGCCGCAAGGCGTGTAGGACTGTTGAACATAATCGAGAATCCAAACACACCACAAAAGCTTGCAAGTAACCGGAAAATAATCCATTCTTCCTGCGTCAGATCAAGTTTCAGGAAATCCACAGGTTGTAAATTTAAGACTAGTGCCATGATCCATGCAGACATTGTAGCTACCAAAACAATAATCAATGCATACATGAGTCGTTCCATTCCGGAACGCATATCCAATTTTGCAAGGTCAATTCCACTTGTGATAAAAGGGAAACCTGGAATAATAAATAGCATTGCACAAATATAGCCCGCCTCATGCTGAATTGAAATTGCCCACAAAAGCTCTGCTGCTTTCAAAAGTCCCGCATAAACCAGACAGGCTGCCGAAACAGATGAGGCTATACACAAAAATAATGTGAAATGATGTTTACTCAATTTGCACCTGATAAAATTTCCAATCCCTGCACCGACAAATGCACAGAACATTTCAATCAATCCACCGCCAAGCAGAAATGTAAATCCGCCACATGCCAATGCTGCTGCCATTCCCAATGCAATTGGAGAATAGAGTCCGTGAATCTCTTCAATCTGATCCAGCAGCTTATGCAGTTGTTCACCAGACATATCCTGTCCGCCCTGTTCGAACTCACGGATAAAGTGTTCCAGTCTGTTTAACTTAGATGTATTCACGCCTGTATTCGTCAGACACAAAGACTGCGTGAATCCATCGTCACCATCAAAACAGGTATACTCAATCGACATCAGACCGATATCTGCTGTACAGGTAATCCCCATCTCTTCTGCCAGAGCATTCATAGAACTCCTCACTCTCCAAGCTCCGGTTCCACAGGAGAGAAGCATAATCCCAACTCTTCCAACAATCGAAGCTTTCTCCGTCAGACTTGCCTGTGTTACCGGTATTTCTTCTCCACCTTTATCTGTGTATTCATGCCAGAGAATATCCATATGATTTTTTCTTATTTTCTGAGTCTGCATCTCATTCACTTCCTCTTTATTCCAGATCAAGGCTTTCCGCTCCGGCCTTTTTCATCATCTTCTCTCTGCATGAAAGAACAATCCCATCAATCTCATCCAAATGATGAAGCATTCGTTTCTCAAATCCATGAATTGGAAGTAAAACTCCTATCTCGTCAAATCCTTTCTGACGCTTCTCACCGGTATCCTGCCCATAATAAACTTCCACTCTCGGAGCCTGTTTCTGAATCTTCTGGAAAGTATCCCAGACAACTGCATAGGCCTGTGCTTCTGTCAGTCCAAGCTTTCTGGTATCCGGTAATGCATATAACGCCATCACGCCACGCTTCTTGTTCTCTTTTTTCTCCTGAATCTGCATGCCCTCTGTATAGGAACGAACTATGTCATATCCGTCAGCAAGATACAGTTTCGATCTCGGTGCACACTGATGCTGCCTGTACGTCTCATGGAACTTTTCATATTCACGAGCTGTTACTTCCCTTTTCTTACTCTCTAGAAGCTTTCCCTCTACATCAGTCAGGAGAACCGGATTCTCTCCTGATTTTCCATGAAATTTCTTTGGAATCAGATATGCGTCCCGAAGCAGATCAAACATACTTCCTCCGCACAATTCAAGTAGCAACGCGCTGACATCTCCATTTTTATACGCCTGGAGCAAGACCTCTGCAAAATGTCTGTCACCATCGTCATTTATTTCCTGATAATTCTCCAAATGCTCATAAAATACTTCATTTAACCGATCACAGGCCTCTTGAGACTCAAGAACCTTAGATATAACTCCTTCTACAGCTTCCTCACGTGGCAATACTGTCTGCATACTCACACTTCCTTTGTTATTTCTTGTTTTTCGCCTGTTAAAACAGAACAAAATCCTACTTATTAATATAGAAAGCGCCGGTTCTAAAGTCAAACCGGCGCATACTGTTTTATTCACATATCTGATATATATTTTCTACATAGGAATAGATTGAATCCATAATATCTTCTTAAAAAAATACCTTATTTCAGAACTAACATTTTTTTGAACATCTCCGCCGCAATACTTGGCGGAAATGTATGATTCTCAACCAGACAGATTTCTCTTTCCGGAATATTCTCCTTTAGTGGAATCTGACAGACCTTTCCTTCCTCGATCACTGGTCTTACGAACAGCTCCGGAAGGAATCCAATGCCCAGTCCATTCATAATAAGCGGCAACACCTGATCGATCGTCTCAACTTCCGTATCCGGAGATAGAACCAGATCATTCTCCAGGAAAAATTTGGAATAGAACTCATAGGTTGTGCTTCCCTGCCCAAGAGAAATCAACGGATTCTCAATTAAGTCTTTCAGCCTTATTGGTTTTTCTTTCTCCTGAAAAGAATGATCTCCCACTGCAATTTCCTTAAAAGACATTAAAGAAGTACTTTTCAACGGCTTCTTTGCCTGAAGCGGCGTAGTCACAACTGCAAAGTCCGCTAGTCCGTTCTTGACGGACTCAACTGCCTCCGGCGTGGAATGATTCAGAAGTCTCAGCCGAACACCCGGATATTGCTTATGAAAGCGCCCCAGTATAGGAAGAAGTAAAAGATGAAGTGCAATCTCACTCGCACTGATCGTGATACTTCCGCTCTCCATGCTTCGCTCCATTGCAAGCTCCGCTTCAGCCGCATGAAGATGCTGGTATGCAACAGAAACATGCTGATACAGCTTCTCTCCTTCCGCTGTAAGCGTAACTCCTCGATTAGATCTGACAAACAATTTACACCCAAGCTGATTCTCCAGATTATTCATAAAATGAGTAATATTCGGCTGGTTGCTCATCAATACTTTCGCCGCTTTAGAAAAGCTCTTATACATTGCTACATAATAAAAAATCCGGTAATAATCATAAGTAATTTCCATAAGTCCCCCCTAAACTGACACTAATCTGTTACTCTCCACCTGCAGAGGTGGGAGTCAAACCACATCTGATAAATCATATAAGAAATGTATATCTGTCATAACAAATATGTATTTTTATTTCTTTGTTATTTATTATATACTGAATGACGAAAAAATCAAACACATTCATTTACGAGGGGCGATATCATGATCAAGCAAAACATTAAATTTCTCACAACCGGACAATTTCTCACTTTTTCACACACCTGTAAAAATCTTTCTTCGGATGTGCGCATCCAGGATCTTGAGAACCACAATCGCGTAGATATCAACGGAAAAGATCTTTCTGAGCTTGCCACGATCCAGCTTGGTCTTCCGTTTCTCCTCGTTATTCATGGAGAAGATGAAAAAATGGCCAGAAGAATGTTGAAGAAGTATTGTGCATAAAAATTGAGTTGCCGTTTACACTCTGTATAAGCAGCAACTCAACTCTTATTACTCTCCCCAGACTTCTTCTGCAATTTCTTTCACAAGCTTTAACTTTGCCCATTGTTCCTCTTCTGTCAGTTTGTTTCCGATTTCACAGGAAGCGAACCCACACTGTGGACTGAGATAAAGTCTGTCTAATGGGATATATTTTGCAGCTTCATGAATTCTCTTGATCACAACTTCTTTCTCCTCAAGCTGAGGTGTCTTCGTTGTAATTAACCCTAATACCACTTTTTTATCCGGAGACACCTTTGCAAGCGGAGCAAATCCACCGGATCTTGCATCATCATACTCAAGGAATAATGCATCCACATTTTCTTTTGCAAAGACATAATCTGCTACAGAATCATACGGTCCGCTTGTAAAAAATGTTGAATGATAATTTCCTCTGCAGATGTGGGAAGTGATTACCATATCCTCCGGTTTTCCTTCCAGTGCAAGGTTATTCACTTCAAGAAGCTCTTTTTTCACATCTTCAATATCCGTTCCAAGAAGTTTGTATCTCTGCTTTGCCGCATCTCCGACAATTGCTCCCCAGGTACAGTCGTCAAGCTGAAGATTTCTGCATCCTGCTTCATAGAACTGATGGATCACTTCCTGATAAGCTGTTCCAATGTCGTGGATCAGTTCTTTGTTTGTCTCATAATATTTTCTCGTATTTTTATAGTTGACCGGAATAATCATCTGCTGGAACATCTGCGCCGGCGCCGGAATTGTATATTTTGCAACTGTGTTCTCATCCTCAAACTGTTTCAGGAATTTGAAATGTTCTACAAACGGATGCGCCTTTGCCTTTATCTTTCCTGTCAGATAAGTATCTTCCAGTGATGCCAGCTCTCCATCAAACTGTACCCCGCTGCCGGTCTGTTCATGACCGACACCTTCAAATCCCCACATAAAATCCAGATGCCAGTAAGTTCTTCTGAACTCTCCGTCTGTGATCACATGAAATCCAAGCTCTTTCTGCTTTGCTACAACTTCTGTAACCGCTTTATCAATGATCTGATTCTTTTCTGCTTCGCTGATCTTTCCTTCCTGATAATCTGCATTCGCTTTTTTAACCTCTTCCGGTCTCAAAAAACTTCCCACAAAATCGTATCTGCATGGTGTCTGATATTTGCTCATAAATTAATTCTCCTTTTATTTTTGTAAGTGATATTTTATCTGCAATCATCTTATCATTCCATGCTTATTTTGAAAAATATATAAATTTATGCGTTTGCCATAGTTTGAAGCTATGGTGAGTAACCCTCTATTATATTTATGGGCTATCACTCCACCCAAAAAACATAATCATCTTTTCTTGGTTTCGCCTCTGCTGTTTCTTCATCCGGATACCCAAGTACACAGTGTCCGATACCTTCATACTCTCCTGTCACTCCAAGATCAGACAGAATCTGCTTTCCTTCTTCACTCTCAAACTCTTCCTTTGCACGATGAATCCAACAACTTCCAATTCCTTCTGTATGTGCTGCCAGCATCAGATTACCCATTACAAGACTTCCATCATACACATGTGTTGGCCAGTCTTTCTCTGCCAGTACAACCAATACCACAGGTGCTCCATAGAACGGATCAAATCCTTCGTCCCACCCACCAATCTTACGATTCATCTCTGAAAGTTTATCCCGTAATTCTTTATTTGTCACTGCCAGAATAATAGATGCCTGGTGTCCTCTTCCATTTGCTGCATAAGTACCTGCCTCTACAATTCGCTCTATTATGTCTCTTGGAATCATGTCAGTTTTATACTTGCGAACACTTCGTCTGTTGATCATTGCTTCTCTTGTTGTCTCTACTTGTTTCATTTTGGATTCCCTCCCTGTTGATTTCTTTCATTGATGTATTGTTTCTAATAAGAATACTACACCTATTATACTATACATTATCAAGAATTGTATTTAACAAAAAGGGCGAAGCTTACACCTCATCGGTACAAATCTTCGCCTTTTCTTTCACTTTTTCAACTATATTCCTTTCACCCTTGATCAAATCACAAAAATCTCATCCTGCACCGGTCCGTACACTTTCGTTTCTTTCTCCGAAGTAATATGAACATCATATTCCAGTCTTACACCATACTTCTCTGTATACAGTCCCGGCTCTATGGAAAACATTGTCCCCGGAAGCAGACAGCGGTCATCATGTGTCTCATAATCATCCAAATTTGCTCCGATTCCATGACATCTATGACCGATATTATGTCCTGTCCGGTGCATCAGATACTGGGCGCATCCAAGCTGTTCGAACCGTTCTTTCAGCCTTCGATCCACTTCATATCCTCTGACTGTTTCTCCTGCATCTAATCTTGCCTGAATAAACTGTCTTGCCTCTTTACGCGCATCATATACAATCTGAAACCATTTTTTGTACTCCGGATCAATCTTTTCTCCGACATTCATGCACCAGGATACATCATAATATACCGCATCTTCCTCAGGGAGACGGCCGGCGATATCTATGATCAGACGGCTGCCTTCACAAATCTGCTTCGAACCATTTTCCTTCGGTTCATATCCCGGATCACAGGCATGCTCATCAACTCCGAAAAACGGCGGAGAATCCATATAGATATTCTCCTGCCCTATCAGTTCCTGCATCTGCTGAAGCATCGCATACTCATCAATATAATTACCTGCATCTATATTCTCTCTGATCCAAGAAAATGTATCAGTAAGAATCTTATGTATGATAACTCCAGCCTGTCGGTGTGTCTCGATCTGATGTTCCGTTAGTACCGCACCGAAATGCTGCATCAGATCTGCACTTGTAACCGGCTCGATTCCGTAAGTTCTAAGATACTCGATCAGGCCGGCATCCATAGAGCTGATTGTCGGGACATTTCCACCCGGAGAGTACTGGCAGGCAATCTTCATACCCGGCTTCAATAATTCTGACAGCACTTTCTTCTGTCCTTCGATCCCGTGATATAACACTTTCTCTCCCGGAAGATGATCAAGGAGAAGCGGCTCAATTGCTGAAAGCGCCTTGACTGGTTCACCCTGCGTCGGAATCAAATAGAACAGCCTTCTTGTGCAGAAACGATTTCTAAGCTCAAGAAACTCTTTCGTGATAAAGTCATGACCTTGGAAATCTGTAAATAACCAGCCGTCCATTTTTGCTTCCCTCAATAATTTCTGTATCTTTATAATATCCAACTTATGAAATCTCCTTAATAAGCGCCTGGCACAAATGACCTTGAAACTACCTCTATAAGTGCCTAGCACAAATAATCTGAATCCTGATTCTTATGCTCCAAGAATTCTCTTGTAAGCCTTCTTCACCGGCACATACAGAATCGCAATTCCTACTACTGTAAATCCTGCATTGATGATCGTAGCCGGGATAGATGTGATCTCTGCCGCCAACGCTGCGCTCCAGGAACTGCCGAGAACGACCAGTTCAACGGTTGACCAGATAAAGTCTACGATAATGTTCGTAACTCCATAGATAGCCGCACAGAGGACCGCATAACCATATTCCTTCTTCGCATCTCCCTGCGCTTTTTTCTTCAGAGCCTGAAAGATCACGCCCACAAACAGACATTTGATGATCGTGCTGACGAACACATTCGGGATTGCCTGAATATAACCGTTCAATACATCAAATACGACAAGTCCGAGAACTCCTGCCACAGTTGAAAGCTTAGGTCCAAGCATTAATACTGCAAGCATTACGAAAATGTGTCCGAAATGCAGAAATGGTGTTCCGACAGCCGCCGGAAGCGGAATACGGAAAGACTGGATTCCCAGATAAATAATAGCTGCAAAAAATGCAGTCATTACGATTTTCTTTGTGCTGATACTTTCGTTTTTCATATTTTGTAAATCTCCTGTTTGTTATCTCTTATGTTGAAGTCATGACCTGACAGCCAATGTTAGACTTGTAAATGAATTTCCCCAACATACCGCCTTATTATATCAGTACTCTGGTCTGTTAGATATATCCAGTTTTAATTTATTTGTACAAGCCAGTTTTATGGTTATATAACAAAGAATCCACATTCCTATTTTTTCTGTTTGCAGATGCTCTCCGCCAGGAAAAGCACCGCATAAAAAAGAAAACGTCCCCTGGGGGAATCCCCAGAGAACGTTTTCTTCCAACTTATATTCTTAATATCATCCATATATGGATGACAAAAGTATTACAGAAGTCCTCCGATAGAAAGGAACAGTGGAGCGAATACAAGTGATACAACTGTCATAAGTTTGATCAGGATGTTGATGGACGGACCTGATGTATCCTTGAACGGATCTCCTACAGTATCTCCAACAACGGCTGCCTTATGAGCCTCACTACCTTTTCCGCCGTGGTTTCCTTCTTCGATATACTTCTTAGCGTTATCCCATGCACCACCTGCATTTGACATGAAGATCGCCATAAGAACTCCTGTTACGAGGGATCCTGAAAGAAGTCCGCCAAGAGCGTCAACTCCAAGAAGAACACCTACTACTACAGGAACGATAACTGCCATCAGACCTGGAAGAAGCATCTCGTGAAGTGCTGCTGTTGTAGAAATAGCAACGCATGACTTGTAGTCAGGTTTCTCTTCACCTTTCATGATGCCTGGTTTCTCACGGAACTGACGTCTAACTTCCTCGATCATTGAATATGCAGCCTTAGATACAGACTCCATAGTGAATGCTGAGAAGAGGAATGTAAGCATACCACCGATAAAGATACCGATGATTACTTTGTAGTCAAGAAGGTTGATGGATTTCAGACCTACTGTCTCTGCATAAGATACGAACAGCGCAAGAGCTGTAAGTGCTGCAGAACCGATAGCAAATCCTTTACCCATAGCTGCTGTTGTATTACCTACAGAGTCAAGCTTGTCTGTGATGTCACGAACGGACTCATCAAGACCGGACATCTCTGCGATACCACCAGCGTTGTCTGCGATCGGACCATATGCATCAACTGCAACAGTGATTCCTGTTGTAGAAAGCATACCAACTGCTGCAAGAGCAATTCCATACAGACCAAATACATTATAAGAAACAAAAATACCAACACAGATCAGAAGCAGCGGGATAGCTGTTGATTTCATACCAACTGCAAGACCACTGATGATTGTTGTAGCTGCACCTGTCTCAGACTGCTCTCCGATTCC
>OLPG01000947.1_pt1 | contig 26304 bp, 23 predicted proteins | sample 1672311 | NCBI WGS metagenome assembly OLPG01 (sample SAMEA3136670, study PRJEB25190) | human gut metagenome | biome: human gut; feature: human-associated habitat; material: faeces | place: Austria | collected 2013 | reverse complement strand
TAACAGAAAAAGGAACAGAAAATGTATATAACTATGTAACACAACTACAAGCTGCTCAATTATCTCAAAATATGTATAATAGTATTAAATTCACAAGTGATCTAATGAATAGTTATGCATGGGATACAGCAATAGTATTTATACAAAATTGTGGAACAAATTCAAAATATTCAAGGCAAAATAGTTTAAATACCGGGGCAGTATCACAAATAGGAACAAATGTAGATATACAATGTAATATATATGATATGGCAAGTAATATAATGGAGTGGATAACAGAAACTTGTATTAATTCAGAACGCCCTTGTGTTGTTAGAGGAGGACATTACTATGATAGTAATTTTGGTGCTAATACTCGTGATAGTAGCATTATTTCTCTTAGTGATGATCATGTTGGTTTTCGCACACTTTTATATTTATAAATCAAAACGTTAAAGATTTGTAATAATAATATAAATAAAAAATTTTTAAATAATAAAAATTTAAAAGTGGTACCACCTAAGTGTGGTACTTTTTGTATGTAAAAAAATAAATCTAAAAAATAACAGAAAAATATTACAAATAAAGTAGTATATTTTTGTAATTTTTTCATTGACATTTTTGCAAAATAACAGTATAATAGATATGTATTATTTTGAGAGGGAGAAAAGTTATGCTAAAAAAATATTGGAAAAAGATAGGAATGTTAATATTAATAATAGCATGTGTATTTAACATTATGAATAAATTGGTACATAAAATGTCATTAAACAAAGAAATTTTACAATCTGCACAATATGTATTTAGTGAGCAAAAAAATACAAATACTGAAAAATAATACTTGAAAAAATTTTGATAATATGTTATTATAAAAAACAGTCATGTTATAAAAACGAAAAAGAGGTGAAATTGAAATGAAAGAAGGAATACATCCAACATATAACCAAACAACAATCACATGTGCATGTGGAAATGTTTTAGAAGTTGGTTCAACAAAAAAAGATATAAAAGTAGATGTTTGCTCAAAATGTCATCCATACTGGACAGGTAACCTAAGACAAGAAACAGTTGGTGGTAGAGCAGATAAATTCAAAAAGAAATATGGACTTGCATAAGTCAAAGGACAGTAGCTATATGCTACTTTTTTTTTATATATTAGAAAAGTTATGCAACTTCTCTAATATATAAAATTATGTTGAACAGAAAATTTATTTCATAAATTTTTGTGCCAAAACAAATTTACTTAAAAATAAAAGACTTTTTTAGATTTGTTTTTTGAATGATTTACATAATTTGACTTTCCGGTATAAATTTGGTATAATATAGATATAGTTACTAGTAGAATATTTTAAAAGGAGGAACCATAATTATGGGAGAAAAAAAATATTTTTTTGAAGGAGATTTAAACCAGATGCGGATTGCAAGAAAGATTGCAGACAAAAATGACATGATTACGGGAATCGACGGAGGTTTGTCCTATGTTACAACAAAAGAAGATTATGACGCTGTTGTTAAGTACATTATTGACAATCGGATTGAAGGCTGGTGGAATTATGTAAGCCGTGAGCAGTACATTCAACTTAGATAAGACATATAAGGTAGAAAATTTTATTATTAGATTTTCTACCTTATTCTTTACTTTTTTTATAAAAAGACTTAAAATATAGATATATAAGATTAATGTGAAAGAAGGAGAAGAAACATGGCAAATGTATGTGACTATGTAAAATGGAGAGGAGACCTAAGTTTAGAACAATCAGAATTCAATGAAATTGACAATTTAATACTATCAAGATTTTCATACTTTCCATTTGACAATATAATAAAAGAAAATGAAATTGTTACAATAAAAGAACTAAGCGAAAGATTCAAAAAACAAGATGTAAGCAAACTACCAATATTATGGAAAGATGATGTTGATTTATTTCCATTAATGGGAGAATCTAAAAGATATGGAGAAATGAATGCAACAAAATATGTAAATAAAATAGATGTAGAACAAGAAAAACAATTTTCAGCAATCACAGTACTAATGCCAGACAACACTATATTTGTATCATATAGAGGAACAGATAATACAATTGTAGGCTGGAAAGAAGACTTAAATATGAGTTTCAAAAGTCATATTGCATCACAAATATCAGCAAAAAAATACTTAGAAATGATTGCCGGAGAATATCCGGACAAAAAAATAAGAATAGGTGGACACTCAAAAGGCGGAAATATAGCTGTTTATGCTGCAACATTTGTAAGTAATGAAATAAAAGATAGAATAATGAATGTATATAATAATGATGGACCAGGTTTTTGCGATGATGTAATAGAAACACCAGAATATCAAGAAATGATAAAAAAAGTTCATACATATATTCCTCAATCATCTGTTATAGGAAGATTAATGAATCATAGAGAGAAATATACTGTTGTGGAAAGCGTACAAAAGGGAATAATGCAACATGACTTGTATAGTTGGGAAGTGTTAGGCAAAGAGTTTGTTACATTAGAGGAAGTTACAAATGGAAGTGAATTTGTAGATAAAACAATTAAGGAATGGCTTGAAAATGTTGAACCAGCTAAAAGAGAACAAGTTATAGATGTTGTTTTTGATATTTTAAATACGACAGATGCACAGACTATGAAAGAACTAAAAAATAATTGGTTTTCTAGTGCAAAAACTATGATGGCTTCATATAAAAATATTGATAAAGATACAAAAGATATGATTTGGCAGACTTTAAATGAATTATTTAAGGTTGCTAAGGATAATGTATTGTTCAGACAGCAAAAAACTTTACCAAACTCTTGTTTCTGGAAAGGGAATATAGTATAATAAAATTGTCTTAAAAGAAATGCATACCAAATGGCAAAAGCATACATGGAGGAATAAAAATGAATGATAAAATAATAATAAAAGGTGCAAAAGAACATAATCTAAAAAATATAAACTTAGAAATACCAAGAAACAAAATGGTAGTAATAACAGGACTTTCAGGATCTGGAAAATCATCCCTAGCATTTGACACGTTATATGCAGAAGGACAAAGGAGATATGTAGAAAGTTTATCTTCATATGCAAGACAATTCTTAGGAATAATGGAAAAACCAGATGTTGAATCAATAGAAGGATTATCACCAGCAATATCAATAGACCAAAAAACAACATCTAAGAATCCACGTTCAACAGTAGGAACAGTAACAGAAATATATGACTATATTCGTTTATTATATGCAAATATAGGTGTACCATATTGTCCAAACTGTGGTAAAAAAATCGAAAAACAATCAATAGACCAAATAGTTGACAATATTATGGAACTTGAAGAAGGCACAAAAATTCAAATATTAGCACCTGTTGTTAGAGGCAGAAAAGGAGAATTTGTAAAACAATTAGAGGGTTACCAAAAGGATGGATTTGTAAGAGCAAGAATTGATGGCGAAGTTTATGATTTATCAGATGAAATTAAACTAGATAAAAACAAAAAACATGAAATTGAATTAGTTGTTGATAGATTAGTTGTAAAACAAGAAATAAGAAGTAGACTTACTGAGTCTGTTGAAATAGCTTTAAAACATGCTGATAATCTTGCTTTGGTAAATATTATAACAAAAGACGAAAATAAAACAGTTTTATATAGCTCAAACTATGCATGTCCAGACTGTGGTTTCAGTTTTCCAGAAATAACACCAAGAATGTTCTCATTTAATAATCCATATGGAGCTTGCCCAACTTGTATGGGTATAGGATATTTGATGAAAATGGACGAAGATTTAATTGTTCCAGATAAAGATAAAACATTATATGATGGAATTAAGGCATTTGGTGCAAGTACAATGAAAAAAGGCGACACAATGGCTAAAATGTATTTTGAAAGTATTGCAAAACATTATGGTGTGGAGATAAAAGGTGTTCCTATTAAAAAATTGCCAAGATGGTTTATGGAAAAAATTTTATATGGTACAGGAGATGAAAAAATTGATTTTGAGTATTCTTCTGCTGCTGGTGTAAGAAAGTTTACAGCACCATTTGAAGGTGTGTTACCAACACTTGATAGACGTCACAGTGAAACACAATCACAAGGAATGAGAGCGTTTTACGAAATGTATATGACAAATTCACATTGTCATACATGTAATGGTGCTCGTTTGAAAAAAGAAATATTATGCATCAAAATAAATGATAAAAATATAAATGAAATAACAGATATGTCAATAAAAGCTTTAAAGGAATTTTTGAGTTCATTAAAATTAACTCAAAAAGAAGTAATGATTGCAGATATGATTTTAAAAGAAATTAATAAAAGACTTCAATTTTTAATAGATGTAGGACTTGAATATCTAACATTATCAAGAAGTGCAGGAACTTTATCAGGAGGAGAAGCACAACGTATACGTTTAGCAACTCAAATTGGTTCAGGACTTACAGGGGTTATGTATATTTTAGATGAGCCAAGTATTGGTCTTCATCAAAGAGATAATGATAAATTAATAGCAACACTTAAAAAGTTGAGAGACCTAGGAAATACGTTATTAATTGTAGAACATGATGAAGATACAATGTATGCAGCAGACCAGATTATTGATATTGGCCCTGGTGCAGGTGTTCATGGCGGTAATGTTATGGCACAGGGAACAGCAGAAGAGGTTAAGTTAGTAAAAGATTCTGTTACAGGTCAATATTTAAGTGGAAGAAAGAAAATAGAGATTCCTAAAAAAAGGAGAAAAGTTGTAAAATCAAAAGCAATTGAAGTTAAAAATGCAACAGAAAACAATTTGAAAAATATAAGTGTGAAGTTCCCACTTGGTGTATTTACTTGTGTTACAGGTGTTTCCGGTTCAGGTAAATCAACACTTGTAAATGAGGTTTTATATAAAACAATTGCAAAAGAGTTGAATGGTGCTTCTGAAAAACCAGGAAAATGCAAAGAAGTAAAAGGTTTAGAGAATATTGATAAGATTATAAATATTGATCAATCTCCAATAGGAAGAACACCACGTTCAAACCCAGCAACATATACAGGAGTATTTGATTTAATTAGAGATATTTTTGCTGGTACAAATGAGGCTAAATTGCGTGGATTTGAAAAGGGAAGATTTAGTTTTAATGTAGCAGGAGGAAGATGCGAAAGTTGTAATGGTGATGGAGTTCATAAAATAGAAATGCATTTTTTACCAGATGTGTATGTACCTTGTGAAGTTTGTAAAGGTAAGAGATATAATAGAGAGACATTAGAGGTAAAATATAAAGGGAAGAGCATTGCTGATGTTTTGGATATGACTGTTGAGGAAGCATTGGAGTTTTTTGATAAAATTCCAAAAATAAAACAGAAAATTCAAACTTTGTATGATGTTGGCTTAGGTTATATTAAACTTGGACAACCTTCAACAACATTGTCTGGTGGAGAAGCTCAAAGGGTTAAACTTGCGACTGAGCTTTCTAAAAGAGCGACAGGAAAAACTTTGTATATTTTGGATGAGCCTACAACTGGTCTTCATATTGCGGATGTTCATAGATTGGTTGATATTTTGCAAAGGTTAGTTGATACTGGTAACACAATTGTTGTTATTGAACATAATTTGGATTTGATTAAAACTTGTGATCATATTATTGATTTGGGTCCAGAAGGTGGAGATGGTGGTGGTCAAGTTGTTGCTGTTGGTACTCCTGAACAAATTTGTAAGAATGAACAAAGTTATACTGGTATGTTTTTGAAGAAGTATTTAGAATAAAAAAAGTTCCTTAGCGATAGTCCATGATATTGGCTACCATTAAGGAACTTTTATTGCATATACAATATTTGAGTGTGAAATTGAGTATATATTTATAAAACAATACTATTGAATTTTATGTTAATTAGTAGTATAATAATGTTATAACATTTTATAGCCTTTGAAAAAATGTAAAAAATTTCGGAGGCATATAGACCTCCGAACAATAACAAGGAGGAAAGAACAAATGAAAAATTTAAAAAAGATTGAATTGCAGCATGACATTATTGCTGAAAGTTTTTTGCGGGTGAATGGAATAGAAGCAGAAACACGATCGGAGTTTTTAACAATTTTTGAAGACCAGATTGTGCAAATAACAGGATTTAATTATATTCATAATGAGTGGGAACGGGTTATAGTTTATATGCATTCTCGTTGTGCAACATATGATGAGATGTGTAGAATGAAAGATTGCTTTTTTGAGAAAGATGAAATTGCAATACAGATTCATCCACCAAAATCAGAATATGTTAATATATGTGAGTTTGCACTGCATTTATGGCGCAATAAAAGACTTTCAGAAAAAAGTGAGAAAAGGCTTCGTGAAAAAGTTTCAAAGGCTTACAAAGAAGCAAAAGAAATTTATTTCGCAAATGCAAAAAGAGATTTTTTAGTACCAGGAGAAGAAAAAGTAGTGGCTGTTTGTGGTAAAAATAGATGGCCAACTTGGGAAGAAGTTTGTGCTGTAAAACAACGCTATTGGGAACCGGAGGAGGCTGCGGTGCAATTTAACCTCTCAATAGAAGAGGATATAAATGCAGAATATATGATTTTACTTTGGGATGCAGCAGATATGTTGTTACCACCAAAGGAATTTGTGTAAAGCAGTTTTTCGACAGAGAAAGGCAATACTTTTTGTATTGCCTTTTTCCTATATTTAAAATAGATATGCAAAAACAATAATTTAAACTAGTATATTAGGATAATTCAAAAATTATTAATTTTAAAATTCTACTAGACAAAAATAATAAAAAGATATATAATTATAGCATATTAAAAAATGAAAATGACATAATAGTATAAATTATAAAAACGAAGAAAAAGAGAAGTACATTTAAAACTAATTTAAAGAGAATAGAAGTCATAGGCTGGAAACTTCTAAAATAAAGATAAATGGAAAGTAGCTTTGGAGTTGATAATCTGAAAATAAAAATAGGATTATACGTAATACTGCGTTAAAGTAAAAAGAGATATTATTTATTAAATAAATAATAATTAAGGTGGTACCGTGAGACAAAAGCTCGCCCTTATGCTTAAATAAAAAGCATATTGGCGAGTTTTTCTATATATTAGAGAAATCCTTGTCAATCAATCTCTTTTTTACAAAAAATATGAAGGAGGTATAAAATGCTAAAAATACAAACAAAAAAAGAAGGAGCAGAATTAACAAGTATACAATACAATGACAAAGAAATGCTATTTCAAGGAGCACAAGTATTAGACAGCAATGGTAATACATTTTGGAAAAGACAAGCACCAATTTTATTTCCAATAGTAGGACAACTTAAAAATTCAAAAACAGAAATAGAAGGAAAAACATATGAAATGTCACAACATGGATTTGCACGAGATATGAAATTTGAAGAAATATCAAAAACAGAAAATGAACATCATTATATGCTTAAATATAATGAAGAAACATTAAAAAAATATCCATATAAATTTGAAATACACGTTATATATGAAATTGAAAAAGATACTTTAATAGTAACATATAAAGTAAAAAATGTAGATGAAAAATCAATATACTTTGGATTAGGTGGACATCCAGCATTTAATTGTGATTATAGTAATGGTGAATATGAAATTGCTTTTGAAGAGCAAGAAAATGAAATAGAATTTTTAAAATTGAAAGATGGACTTATAGATACAGAAAAGGCTGATAATATTTTAGAGGATAATAAAATTTATTTAAAAGAGAATACTTTTGATAATGATGCAGTTATTATGAAAAATATAAAATCAAATAAGGTTGTTTTGCAAAATCATAAAACAAACAAAAAAATATTAGAATTTGATTTTACAGGTTTTCCATATTTGGCTCTGTGGTCAAAAAAAGGAGCACCATTCGTCTGCATTGAGCCTTGGCAAAATACAGCAGATAGAATAGATAGTACACAGATTTATAAAGATAAAGAAAATATTATAAAATTAGAGAAGAATAAAGAATTTGAATGTAAGTATTCAATTAAATTTTAAAACAATAGGGAGGAATTAAAAATGGATAAAAAATTAAATGACAAATACAACCCACAAGACTTTGAAGAAAAGTTATATCAAGAATGGGAAGAAAAAGGATACTTTAAACCAAGTATGGATAAAACAAAAGAAAGCTATTGCATAATGATGCCACCACCAAACGTAACAGGAAAATTACACATGGGACATGCACTAGATGACACAATACAGGATATATTAATAAGATTCAAAAGAATGCAAGGATACAACACACTATGGCTTCCAGGTTCTGACCATGCAGCAATAGCAACAGAAGTAAAAGTTGTTGCAAAAATGAAAGAAGAAGAAGGCTTAACAAAAGCAGACATAACAAGAGAACAATTCTTAGAAAGAGCATGGGCATGGACAAAAGAATATGGTGGAACAATCAAAAAGCAACAAAGAAGGCTAGGATGTTCATGTGACTGGGACAGAGACAGATTTACAATGGATGAAGGATTATCAGAAGCGGTATTAGAACAATTTATCCAATTGTATAATAAAGGATTAATATATAAAGGTAAGAAAATGATAAACTGGTGTCCATCATGTCATACAACAATATCTGATGCAGAAGTTGAATATGAAGACGAACCATCACACTTATGGCATATTAGATATCAAATTGCAGGTGAACCAAACAGATATATTATAGTAGCAACAACAAGACCTGAAACAATGCTTGGAGACACAGCAGTTGCAGTACATCCAGATGACGAAAGATACAAAGACTTAGTAGGCAAAAAATGTATTTTACCAATAATGAACAAAGAAATACCAATAATAGCTGACGAATTTGTAGAAAAAGAATTTGGAACAGGATGTGTTAAAATCACACCAGCACATGATCCAAATGATTACCAAGCAGGTTTGAGAAATAACCTAGAAATTATAGAAGTATTTGATGACAGTTCAATTATGGGAGATTTAGTTCCAGAATATAAAGGAATACCAGCAATTGAAGCTAGAAAGCTAATTGTAGAAAAATTACAAGAATTAGGAAATTTAGTAAAAATAGAAAACTATACACATAATGTCGGAAAATGTTACAGATGTCATAACACAATAGAACCAAGAATATCAGAGCAATGGTTTGTATCAATGAAAGATTTAGCAAAAAGAGCAGCAGATGCAGTTAGAAATGACGAAGTAAAATTTGTTCCAAAAAGATATGAAAAAATGTATTTCAACTGGTTAGATAATATCCAAGACTGGTGTATATCAAGACAATTATGGTGGGGACACAGAATACCAGTATACTACTGTGACGAATGTGGACATATGCATGCAGCAAAACAAATGCCAGAAAAATGCGAAAAATGCGGTTCAACAAAATTACATCAAGATGAAGATTCACTAGATACATGGTTCAGTTCAGCATTATGGCCATTCTCAACATTAGGCTGGCCAAATACAGAATCAGAAGACTACAAAACATTTTATCCAACAAATGTATTGGTTACTGGATATGACATTATAACTTTCTGGGTATCAAGAATGATGACACAAGGCTTAGAACTAACTGACAAAAATCCATTCAAAGATGTTGTAGTACATGGAATTGTAAGAGATTCACAAGGAAGAAAAATGTCAAAATCATTAGGAAATGGAATTGACCCAATTGAAATAATTGACAAATATGGAGCAGATGCACTAAGATTTTCAGTTCTTTCTGGAACAACAATGGGAAATGATATTAGATATATGCCAGAAAAACTAGAACAAGCATCAAATTTTGCAAATAAAATTTGGAATGCAGCTAAATTTATAAAAATGAATTTAGTAGAAGATGAAGAAGTAATCAAATTTTTTGATGAAAATTATGATAGAGAAACAAAATCTTTTAAAGAAAATAGTTTAAGAATAGAAGATAAATGGATTATATGTAAACTAAACAAAGTAATTAGAGATGTAACTAAAAACATAGAAAATTACGACCTAGGTGTTGCGCTTGATAATATATATAGCTTTATTTGGAATGAATTTTGTGACTGGTATATAGAAATGGTAAAAACAAGATTATACAGTGAAAATCAAGAAGAAAAAGTAAGAGTATGTTTTGTACTTGACTATGTATTTGGAATATCACTAAAATTATTACATCCATTCATGCCATTCGTAACATCAGAAATTTACAGCAAATTAGTACAATATAATGAAAAAGAATTAATGATGTCAAAATGGCCAAAATATAAAGAAACATTAAATTTTGTTGAAGAAGAACAAACAGTTGAAAAAATAAAAGAAATCATTACAGAAATAAGAAATGTAAGAGCAAACATGAATATCCATCCATCAAAAAAATCAGAATTAATATTTGTAACTAAAAAATATGAAAATGAAATCTGGGAAGCAAAAGATTTTATCTTAAAGCTAGGACTTGGAGAAAAAATAGTAGTTCAAAAAGATAAAGCTGGAATACCAGAAAATGCAATAAGCATTTTAAAAGATGGAATTGAGCTATACATGCCACTAGAAGACTTAGTAGACATGGAGGAAGAAAGAAAAAGACTAGAAGAAGAAAAGACTAGATTAGAAAGTGAAGTAGCAAGATGCGAAAAAATGCTTTCAAATCCAGGATTTGTTAACAAAGCACCTGAAAAGAAAATACAAGAAGAAAAAGATAAATTAGAAAAATACAAAGATATGCTTGCTAAGGTAGAAGAAAGATTAAAATAAAAACCTGGTGGTTTGGATCATAGCCCACATTGGTCGGACCACCTCCAAAGGGAAAAAAGTGAGCGAAAGGAAAAAATTATGGATAGTATAGATAAAATATATGATTTATTAGATAATATAGAAGTCACAAGAGAAAATAGTAGAGAAATTGAAAACATAAAAAATATAATATCAAAGGGAGATTATCTTGAAGCACTTAAAAGGATGAGAAAATTAAAGGATATTGAAGAAAATGCCAAACAAAACCAAGAAGAAGTTCTAGATGTATCATCACAAGAAGATGAAGAAGGAAAATATCCTGATGAGCTAAGTAACCCAGAGTTAGAACAGGATTTTATAGGTATTTTGCTAGATAATCCTAAGTTGATTTCAAAATATTATTTTATTTTTGATGATTGTATCTTTGAAGATGATGCAATGTTAAATATTTATAAAAGTATATTATTTAATGAAGGTTCTAAATATTCATCTGAAAAGGCAAAAGATAAATTCAACTTTTCAAAAGATTCAGAGGAAGTATATGAATTAAAGAATAAATTAAGAAAAAAAGCAAGAGAAAATGAATTCAACGTAGAAGAAATATATGATGAATTGAAAAAATTATTTATACTTAGAAAAGCATATACTGAAACACCTGAAAGAAATGTACAAGAAAAAATTGTTGAAATAACAGAGTATGAATTATATGATAAAATGTCACCAGAAGAGGTTAAAGATACAATTGATCAAGTAAAAGTAACACAAAAATTTAAATCAGCTGTTTTAAGTGATGAATTAGTTGAATTTTTAGAAAGTGGAGAAAATGAATTAGCAAATGGATTATCATATCCATTTCCAGTAATAACAGAAGTATTTAAAGGAATAAGAAAAGGGGAAACGATGGCATTTGCTATGCCATCAAACTGTGGTAAGAGTAGATTAACTATGGATATTTCTGCATATACAGCATTAGTGCACCAAAAGAAAGTCCTAGTAATATCAAATGAAATGTCAGAAGAAAAAATGAAATTATGCTTAATTACTACAATTCTTAATAATCCAGAAATTCAGAAGATACATGGACAAGATATACATGTATCAGAAACTGAATTACTAGAATTCAAATTTAGACCAGATAATAAAAAAGATGCTAAATTAGATGAAAATGGATATGTTTTAAAAGAAGAAGGAGAGACACAAGGACAATTTGTAAGAAGACTTTTTAAAATTTCAACAGATTTTAATAAAACTATAAAAGCCATAGACTGGGCTAGCAAGCAAATAAATAATTCAATATATTTTATTAATATTACAGATCACACAAATGATGAACTTAAAAAAGTTATTGTAAATTATTATTATAAAGAACATATTGAATATGTGTTTTATGATACATTAAAAACAGATACAAGTAATATTGGAAATCCAGAAGAAATAAAGAAAACAGCAACAATACTTTCAAATTTAGCACAAAACTTTAATATATTTATATGTTCATCATTACAGTTAGCAGAAAATGCTACATCTCCAATTAATTTGGATGTTAATGATTTAGCCGTTAGCAGGACAGTTAAAGAAGTTTTGGACACATTGTGCTTGTTTAAACAAATTTCAAGAGAGCATTTAGATGAATATGAATATTCTTTAAAAGAGGTTGATACTGAGTTTTTTGATTTGGAAAAATCAGATGATCCTGATGTTAGATATTATTCTTGTGTTATTGATAAGAATAGGGCTGGTGCTAAGCCTAAGTTGGTATTTAAGATTAATCTTGCTTATAATAGTTGGGTTGAACTTGGATATTTGAGATTAAAACAAAAATAAATTTTTTGAAAAAATAGGGATTGAAGATTTGTCTTTTAATCCCTATTTTTATATCTTGAATTTTAACTTCTTAGCAAATCTACCCAACTATAAATAATTTTTTTAGACATAGTGAACAAACTAATTTTATCAACATCAGAAGAAGCAACTAAATTGGTTGAAGAAAGTTCAGAACCATCTAATGAAAATACAACCTTACCAATAATGTCACCTTTTTTTATAGGAGCCTCAATATTGTTATTAATTTCAACAGTTTGTGTAACTTGATTTTCTTTACTTTTTTCTATTAAAGTACCAGCTGAGTTTTCTAAAATTGCATCAACATGGTTATTTACACCTTTATTAACAGAAACAGTTTGAATTATATCACCACTTTTTCCAAAACTTTTAAATGAAAATTTATTAAATCCATAATCTAATAATTTTTGTGCTTCTGCAAATCTGATTTTTGTAGAAGGTGCTTTCATAATTACAGCTATTAATGATAAATCGTCACGTGTTGCACTTGCAGATAGATTATATAAGGCAAGTGAAGTTGAACCTGTTTTTAATCCAGTAATTCCTCTATATGTTTTTATTAATTTATTTGTATTTACAAGTTGAGATTTTCCGTCTCTTAAAGTGTCCATCCATATTGTTGTGTATTTGGTTATGTCTGGGTGTTTTGTTAAGAGTTCACGTGACATTAATGCAATATCATAGGCAGATGTTACGTGACCATCTTCATCAATTCCATGACAGTTTTTGAATGTTGTGTCATTCATTCCGAGTTTTTTTGCTTTGTCATTCATCATTTGTACAAAGGCTTCTTCTGATCCTGCAATATGTTCAGCCATGGCAACTACACAGTCATTTGCAGATACGACACATATTGCTTTTAACATTTCATCTACTGTAAGGGTTTCTCTTGGGTCAAGCCATATTTGTGAACCTCCCATAGAACGTGCGGTTTCAGAGCAACTTATTGTATCTGTGTATGACAAATTCCCACTATCAATTTGTTCCATTATTAATAATATGCTCATTATTTTTGTTACAGATGCGGGACGTAGCTGTTCGTGTGAATTATGTGAGTATAATATTTGGCCTGTTGATTGTTCTATTAGTATGGCTGCTCCGCTTTCTAGATTTAATGAATTGTTATTTTCTATTTCAGAATTTGTTTCTACGGAGTAGATTGGTGAACTTGTTTCTATTGTTCCTAAATTACTTGACCATATATATGATGTTGAATCTTCATAAGAAAGGGAATATGTACAAATTATTAAATTAGCTAAAATAGTTATAATTAATAATGATATGTATTTTGATTTTTGCATGTTTTACCTCCATGAAAAATAGTTTATTAAAATATATGTTAGATTATTTTTATTAGAACGTGATATAAGAATTTTATAAAAATTTGCAAAATTATGTAAATTGTGCTATTATATAGATAGTGACCAATGTGGTCCATGTAACTAAAAAACAATAAGTCCTTATAAGGCACATATTAGTAGGAGAAAAAACAATGAAAAACAACAAAGAAGTAATCAGAGAACTTTCAAAGGAGCAGGCAAAAAAACTTGGTTTAGGCAATAAAACCACAAATGTGTTAGCATTTATGGTTGCAAGAAAGGTAAGACACCCAGAAGAAAAGATGGATGAGCTTGCAGTGTATGCACAAAAACAGATGAAAAAGATTGATCCACTGTACACGGAGAGACAAAAAGATAATTTTTTGGTCGAACTTGAAGCAGAACTTGATGAGGTAAAGACAGAAAATCTTGAAGATGAAAGTCTTATCAGAAATGGAAACCCAATAGCTAATATAGTTAAGTCTATGGCTAAAAACGTTTTTGACGAACTGGAAAAAATCGCAGAGGAGGAAGTTGGCGAGGAGTAATTGGAGAAAAATGGGGCAGTGCCCCATTTTTTCTTGACTTTTTAAGCAAAAAATATTAATATATAAATATAAAAATAGAAGGATGTTGAGAAAATGTTAAATATTATAATGAGATTGTTGATGTTATTACTTATTTTGATAGGAGTAATTTTTATATATGACGCTAGGAGCATAACTAAAAAATTTTTTGGCTTTGGGGATCAAAATGAAGGTTCTTTGGGATTGAAAATGATAGGATTTTTGTTATCAATTTGTGGAGGAATTGTATTGTATTTTTTATGTAAATAAGATTGACAATATTTGTAAATGGTGATAAAATAAAAGTATTGCAATGAGCAATGTAAAAAGAAAGAAAGAGGTTGAAAAACAATGCAGACAAAAGGAAAGACGACAACAACAGTAGAAGTAACGAGGGAAACTCCTAAAAAAGAAATGACAGGAGCCGAGATTTATTTGAGGTTGCTTCTTGGAATCTAACACTTTCGAAAAAAATGAGGTGAGTTGTTCACCTCATTTTTTTATATAATAAAAAGATGTTGAGAAAATATTAAATACTATTTAGCTTGAAATGCTTCAATTTCAATAAATTCACCATCATTTAAAGGAGTAATTGTTTCACTATATTCAAGAACTTTTTTCTTTATATCTTCTTTAACAGTATTCCAATGTGGAAAAATATTATAAGTCGTAAAACCCAAGCCTTCGTAACTTGTTGGTTCTATATCATATTTAGGCTTTGTTCCTTTTTTTATTTCCCAAATCCATTTTAAATTATTTCCTAAAATCATACTGCCCGCACTTTCTCCAATATATATGCCACCTGATTTTAGAAATTTTGTTAAAATTTCTTTAATATTTGTAGTTTCGACTAAGTCTAATAGATATCTGGGGTCACCACCCATAGTATATACAATTTCATATGTTAAAATATCATTTATATTTTCTTTGGTTATATCAATTATATCTACTTGTTTTGCTCCAACATTTTCAAAATTATTTTTTACAGCTTCTCTTTGACTTGCGTTGCTACCACCCAAAGTTGCATTACCAATTATAAGAACTTTTTTTTCTTTGGTTATTTTTTGAAATAGTTCATCTATTTCTTTACTTCTTGGACTAGAATTTATGAAGCCATTTGAAGTTAAAATAATGTTTTTCATAATTTTCCTACTTTCTTATATAAAATTTAATCAATTATCATTTTTATTCTAGCATAAAATTTATATCATTACAAGTAAAATGGTATATTAATAGTGCTTTTCAAAACTTGCATTTTATGTATGTAACTTTATATTGTTTTTAATTAACAAAAAAATCAACCAGATTTTATTTTCTGATTGATTTTTGTATCTGTAGTTCGAACAGATTAGTTATTGGTGCGGATGAAGGGACTCGAACCCCCACGCCGTTGGCACTGGTTCCTAAGACCAGCGCGTCTACCAATTCCGCCACATCCGCATTTCTTATGACAATAATTATAATAGCACATTTAATAATTTGTTGTCAATAGAAAAATATAAAAAAACAAAAAAATTGCTAAAAAGATTGTAACTTTATGTAAGAAATATTAATATAGGTACAAATAGTTCATGAATTAAAAATAAAGAGATATTTTTTTTGAGATTTGGTGAAGCCCTTGACAGCAATAGTAAACTTTGATATAAAACATATTAGTAGATTAACAAATATATAAAATAAAAAACAGGAGAAACAAATGAAAAGATACAACAAAATAGTAGAAAAAGAAATAATAAGAATACAACCATATCATTTATTAGGAGTGATATTACACTCACTAGTAATATATATATCATTCAAAATACCACAAATAATAGGAAACATATTAAACTTATTAATGGAAGAAACAATAAACCAAGAACAAATAATAGAACAAGCATATTGGTTAATATTTTATTGTGTTATAGTATATATTCCAAGGACTCTGTACAGAACATTATATTTTACAACATCAAGAAAATCAGATACTTATTTAAGAAAAGAAGTAATAAAAAACTTACAAAAAGTAAAACCAGAATACTTTGAAAAAGAAAATAAAGGAGTATTTTTAGCATATTTAACAAAAGAATTATTATCAATTCATAAAGTATTAGGAGATTTTTGGTATTGGATTACAAAAATGTGTATAACGCCGATTATGGGAATTATATTAATATGGAATCAACTAAATAAAGAATTAGCGTTATATTTAATACCAGCATTTCCACTAACAGCAATAGCATTGTATTGCTATTACAAAAAATTAAAAAAAGAAGTTGAAAAATCAAGAAAAACATATGTAGAACTATCAAAAAACATAGAACAAAATACAGATGGATTTTTATTAGTAAAATCATATAATAGACAAAATGAACAAATAGAAAAATTCAAACAAATTAATAATAAAATGTATGAATCAGATTATCAAATAGGCGTAGCAAAAAATAAAATAAGTAGTGTTATAAACTGGCTATGGGCATATTGCTATGTTGCAGGATTCGGCATTGGAATTATATTTATGTTAAATGGAAATGTAACAGTAGGAGAAATCATTACATTTATAGGATATATTGGACAAATTCTAGGAGACTTCATTTCGGCAATTCAACAAATTTTCCAGAAGATGCCTTATTACAGTCAATCAATTAATCGTTTTAATTATTTCTTGGATTTAGAAGAGTGTCCAAATAATGGAGAAGATTTAGAAAAAATAGATAAAATTCAAATAAATCATTTATCATATTGGTATAATGATGAACAAAGACCTGTATTAGAAGATATAAGTATGACAATAAGAAAAGGTGAAAAAATAGGAATAATAGGAGAAGTTGGTAGTGGAAAAACAACTTTAATGAATATTTTAGCAGGATTTTATGAAATCCCAAATGATATGGTTTATATAAATGATAAAGACATTAATTCATATAGAAGGAATTCAGTTTTTCAAAAATATAATTATGCTATCCAATCTAATATTATATTAGATGATACAATAAAAGCTAATGTTGACATCAAGGATAATTTAAATGATTCTAGGTTTGAACAAATAATTCAAAATGCGGAATTAAAAGAAGATATCGAAAAATTTGAAGATAAAGAAAATACCTTTGTCGGAGAAAGAGGAATAAAACTATCAGGAGGACAAAAACAAAGAATATCAATTGCAAGAAATCTAGGACAATTAAGAGATGTTAATATTTTTGATGATACTCTTTCTGCACTAGATAGCAAGACTGAAAAGAAAATAATGGATAGATTAATAGACCAAGTTTCAGATAATACATTAATAGTAATATCAAATAAAATATCAAGTGTAAAAAAATTAGATAAAATATATATTTTACTTGATGGAAAAATACAGGATTCAGGTACACATGCGGAATTATTGGAAAAAAATGAATTTTATAGAGAATTAGATTACCTTGAAAGAAAGGAAGAAACAGATGAAATATATTCTAAAGAAAAATGCTAATATGTTGATTTTGGTAGCACTTGTTTTAATTATATGTAATATTTTAAAAGCATTGCATCCATTAATTATGAAAAGTATATTAGATGTTGATATAACATCAAAAGAAACTTTGATGAGATTATTTTTTGCATATTTTGTAGTTCATATTCTTTTAGTATATTCAAAAAATGCAAGAAATAGTGTTATAAATAGAACAATGTCAAAAATATTAAGAGATTTAAGAAAAAAACTATTTTGTCACGTACTAAAATGGGATATGACTACATATCAAAAATATAATTCATCAGAAATCTATACAAGACTAACAGCAGATATAGAAAATGTATCATCATTATTCTTAGGAACAATGCAAATTCTTTTAGATGATGTTTTATATATTATAACAGTGGTATTTTTTATGTTTTTTGCAGATATTAAATTAGCATTAATTGGAAGTATAGCAATTCTTTTAAATGCAGTTGTTTCTTATGTATTTACACAAAAAGTAGCAATTTGTAGTAAAAAGATATTAGATAAAAGAGATAAAGAAAATAGACAATTTTCAGAAATGTATAACAAAAGTAAATTAACATATTTGTTTGGATTACAAAAGAAAAATGAAGAAAAAATCTGCAAAACTATGGATGAAGAATTGGTTTACAGAAAAAAATGGATATTTGTAGAAAGTTTTATTTATCCATTGGCAGTAACAATACAGGCTGTTGCAATTTATTTTATTTTGATGTATGTATTTCATGTGGATAATGTAGTTTCATTGGGAAGTATTTATTTGGTAATAAATTATATACAAAAATGTAGAGCTCCATTAAATGAAATATTTACACAATTGGAAGAAATACAATCAGCTAGTATGTCATTAAAAAGAATAAATAAATTGTTAAATGAAAACGGAAAAGAAGATATCCAAAAAGGAGAAGTTGTAGAAGATTTAAAAGGCGATATAGAATTTGAAAATGTTTGTATGCAATATGGAGAAAATAAGGTGTTACATAATATTTCTTTTGTTATAAAAGAAGGAAATAAGGTAACAATTGCCGGAAAAACTGGTGTTGGAAAGACTACTCTTGCAAATATCCTTATGAGGTTATATCCAATAAAAAGTGGAAAAATAACTATTGGCGGAAAAAATATTCAAGATGTTAGAATACAGGATGTTAGAAAAAATATTTCGTATATTTCACAAACACCATATATTTTGAATGATACATTAAAAAATAATATTATTTTAGGTGATGAAACAATTACAGATAATCAAATAAAAAAAGTTGCAAATGAAATTGGCTTTGAAAAAGTTTTGAACAATTTTTCAAATGGTTTAGAGGAAAAAATTGATAGAAGCAAATTATCATATGGTCAACTTCAAATGATTGCTTTTTTGAGGGCTATTTTGCATAAAGCTAATATTTACGTTTTTGATGAACCTACTTCAAATATTGATTTAAAGACAGAGGATAGAATTCAAAAATTGATTGATAAAATTACTACTGATAGTACTGTTATAATAATTGCTCATAGAAAATCTACTATTGAAAATTCTGATAAAATTATTTATTTAAAAGATGGAATGGTAGATATGATTGTTAATAAATAAGATAGCACATTTTTATATTTTACAATTATATTACATTGTTTAAATTTGTTGACTAAAAAAAGACACAATGATATAATAATATCGAAAAAATGGGAAAAAGTAACAAAAAACTCAATATATAATAAAAATACAAATAGATAAAAATGGAGGAAAAACAAATGTATAAAATGCAGAAAATTATATCGATTGTTTTAATCTTAACAATAATAACAAGTATATTATTATCAATCATAAATCAAAACAAATCATATGCTGTAACTCAAAGTACAAGCACAGATATAAACAGTATTGATGATTCAAAATATCCAGGAATAAAAGAAAGAATAAAATTATTAAAAAGCAAATATCCAAATTGGAATTTTAAAATATTATATACAGGTCTAGATTGGAATGATGTAATATCTAATGAATATGTAGGACATGGAAGATCTCCTAAAAACTTAGTGTATAAAAATGATAGTTACAAAGGAGCATGGATATGTTCTATATGTGGTGATAAAGCATATGACAATGGAAATTGGAGATGTGTATCTGAACAAGGATTAAAATATATGATGGATCCAAGAAATTCATTAAATGCATCTGATATATTCCAATTTGAAGAATTGACAAATTCAGGTTCTGATATAAATGTTGTAAAAGAAATGGTAAAAGGAACATTTTTAGCAGGATATGAACAGGGAATAGTAGATGCTGCAAATAAAAATAATGTTAATGCATATTATATTGTTGCTAGAATAATACAAGAACAAGGAAAAACAGGAACTGTACTAACAAAGGGTGAAGGATACAAAGGTCAGTATGTTGGGTATTACAATGTTTTTAATAGAGGGGCATCAGGAAATTCAACAGAAGAAATTCTATTAAATGGACTTGCAATAGCTAAAAAATATGGATGGACAAGTTTGGAAAAATCAATTGATGGTGGAATAAGTTTCTTGGCAAATAATTATATACATAAAGGTCAAAATAATTTGTATTTACAAAAATTTGATGTTGAAGCAACTAATGGTTTATATTCAAATCAATATATGCAAAATATTTTAGCGGCTCAAAGTGAAGGAACAACATTGAGAAATACATATATCAATATAAATTCTATGTCATCATCACATACATTTATTATACCAGTATATGAAAATATGCCAAGTGATGCATGTAGTAGACCTGATACAAATGGTAGTAGCTCTTCTGACATTGATGTTGTAAGAGTAAATGTTGATGAAACATTAAGAATTAGAAATAATCCAAATGGTACAGAAACAGTTGGATGGTTATATAAAAATGAAATTGTTACAAGATTAGAAAAAGCTACTTCAAAGGTTAATGGTACTTATTGGGATAAGATTAGAAAATCTAATGGTGTTATTGGATATGTAGCAAGAGAGACATATGAGAATGAAAAACAATATAAATTATATTTAGTTCCTATTAATGAAAATAATAATAGTGGAGATAATGGCAATAACAATGGCAATAATAACGGCGGAAATAATGATAATAATAACAATGGAGGAAATAGTGGCAATACTACAAATGAAGGAAAAGATACAGCAAAAGTAAAATTTGATAGAACCAATAATATTATAACAGTTGTTCCAAATGCTATTGCAAATGATATATTAGAGGCTTTTGGTGGAACTGCTAAAATAACTAAGGTTGATGGAAGTTTTCTTAATGGTCCTAGTGATTCAATGGCTACTGGTTTTATTGTTGAAGATAAATATACTGTTGTAAAAAAAGGTGATTGCAATGGTGATGGTGAGGTTGATACAGGAGATACATATTATTTGAAATGTGTGGTATTAAATATTAAAAAATTTGAAAATAAATATTATGAAAAAGCAGCAGACGTTAATGGAGATGGTTCATTAGATACAGGGGATACTTATATATTAAAAAAACAAGTATTAGGTTTATCTAATATTGGATTATAAGGAGGAAAAATGAAAAAACAAATAATTAGTTTATTTTTCACAGTAGCATTAATATTTACTTTAAAGACTTATAGTAATGCGGCTAGTGCCAGTATACAATGTAATGGAACAGCGACAGTTAATAATCCTATTACTATAACAGTTACTGGGAGTGGAGTACAATGGAATTTGTCATTACAAGTAAATGGAAAAACAATAGCTTCCAATAATGAATTAGATAATGTTCAAGGAAATAAATCAATATCTTTTTCAGGGACTTATACACCTACAAATACAGGTACGCTAACAATAACATTAATAGGTAGTGTTACAGAAGCAAGTGATGGTAGTACAATAAAAAATTTTGCGGCAAAAACAATTACAGTTAATAATAGTACAGCATCAAATAATGGAAATTTATCAGGTTCGAATAATTCAGGACAAAATTCTAACTCTAATGTAACTGCACCATCAAAATCAAATGTAGCAACATTATCAAATTTAGGAATAACACCAAATGATTTTAAAGGTTTTTCATCAAATAAATTATCATATAGTACAGAAGTACCAAATGATGTAGAAACAGTAGAAATATATGCTAAAAAAGGTCAAAGTAGACAAACAATATCAGGAACTGGTAAAAAAACGTTAAAAGAAGGTGCAAATACATTTAATATAGTTGTAACAGCAGAAGATGGAACAACAAAAAAAACATATACATTAACAATAAACAGAAAAGCAAAAGAAACAAGTGCTACACAAAATGAAACAAGCAATGAAATTACAGATAATACAACAGTAGATGAACCAGAAGAAATAGAAGATCCAGCAAAAGCAGGATTTGGATTAACAAAATTGGAGATTTCTGGATTTGAATTACAACCACAATTTCAAACAGATGTATTTGAATATAATGTTGATTTAAAAGAAAATTTAGATAAATTAGAAATTGAAACAGTTGCAACACAAGAAAATGCTACTGTTGAAATAACTGGAAATGAAAATTTACAAGATGGCGAAAATATAATTACAATATTAGTAAATAGTGAAGATGGACAAGAAAGTGTTGCATATCAAATAATTGTAAATAAAACAGTTGAAAAACAAGAAGTAATGCCAAAATCTGTTGGGAATGATAAAATTAAAAAGATTTCTATTTTGTCAGGTGCTGTTGGAATAATTGTTATAATTGCACTAGTGATTGTTGTGAAAAAGATAAAAAGTTCTAAGAATGAAGCTTTTATTCCATATGAAAATATCTTTGATAAAGATGATGAGGAATTTGAGGAAAATAATTCTGAGAGAGATAATAATGAAAAATATTTTGAAAAAGAAAATTTTGAAGAAGATAAAGTTATTGAACAAAGTCAGGATGCTGATAATCTAGATGTTTATGAAGAAGAAAAAATCAAACATAAAAAACGTTCAAAGGGAAAAAGATTTAAATAGAGGTTGTATTTATATACAACCTTGTTATACTTCAGTAAGAATTTTTTATAGTATCATTACCCAATATGCTTTTTTGAAAATCAAGCCTTTTCATTACATTCAAAAAGAAAATTTAATATAAAAATGTGCGCCTCTTTCATTCAGGCCTAAAATGTATATATGTATATGATTTTATAATTTTTGAATGCGATTGGAGCAATATTAGAATTTCTTAAATAAATTAATGGAAAGAGTTCACAAAGTGGAAGGGTGCCATTAATTTATTTAGAAATTCTTATGTTGCGTATTGAAGCCGAAAAAATTATAAAATCATATACATATATACATTTTACCCGTGAACATTCCTCACATTTTTATATAATATTTTCTATTTTGAATTCCAATCAAACGGCTTGATTTTCAAAAAAGCATATTGGATAATGATACTATAAAAATCTTATTGAATTGTAATGAATTCTTTAAAAAATTTTAAAAAAAGCAAATTTATGTTTGACATTTTTTTGTTTGTATGATATTATATACAAAAATGAGAAATGGAGTGAGTTATATGCCAAGAAAAAGACCAGAATTAAATGTAAGAGAAAAGGCAATACTAAGATATATTGAAAAACAAATAATGAGTGTAGGATATCCACCATCAGTAAGAGAAATAGGAAAAGCTGTTGGTTTAAGTTCAACAGCAACAGTACATGGGTACTTAGCAAGACTAGAAGATAAAGGATATATTAAAAAACAAGATAAAAAAGGAAGAACATTAAGACTATTAAAAGGAACAGATGGAGAATCAAAGAAAACATCAACAAAAGACTTCTATACACAAAAAGAATTAGTAGAAGTACCAGTTGTTGGAAAAATAACAGCAGGAATGCCTATTTTAGCTGTTGAAAATGTTACAGATACATTTCCAATTCCAATTGATTTTGTTGGAAATTCTGATTGCTTTATGCTTACAGTTAGAGGAGAAAGCATGATTGAAGCAGGAATTTTAGATGGTGATTACATATTAGTAAGAAAACAAAGTAATGCAAATAACGGAGAGATTGTTGTTGCATTAATAGAAGACGAAGCAACAGTTAAGACATTTTATAAAGAAACAGACCATATAAGACTGCAACCAGAAAATAGTACAATGGATCCTATAATAGTACCAAACTGTGAAATTTTAGGAAAAGTATGTGGTGTATTTAGAAAAATGTAGAAAAATAGTTTGTGGAATTCTAATATGTCTACTTTTGAACGATAAGAGAAAAGGAATGAAACATAAATGATAAAAAGAGTTATATTTGATATTGATAATACATTAATTCCTTGGAAAAAAGAATATGATGATGAAATATATAAAGCTTTAAAAGAAATGAAAATAGAATATACAGAAGAAGAAGTAAAAAAGCTTTCTGAAGCATTTACGGAATATGAAAATGTATATTATACTTTTAATAAAGAACAAATGATTAAATTTATTAATAAGTATACAGGAAAAAATTATCCTAAGGAATATATAGACGTGATTATTAATAGATGGGCAAAATGTACACCTGATAAATTACCAGATTCAACGTTAAAGATATTAGAATATTTAAAGAATAAGTATGAATTGGTAGTTTTAACAGATTGGTTCAAAGAACAACAAATAGAAAGATTAAAAAATTCTAAAATAATAGAATATTTTCAAGAAGTCTATGCTGCTGAAAAAACAAAAAGAAAACCATTCAAAGAAGCTTTTATACAAGCAATTGGAGAAAATAAACCAGAAGAATGTATAATGATAGGAGATGATTTTCAAAGAGATATAGAAGGAGCGTTAAAAGCAGGACTTCAAGCAATTTATTATAACCCTAATGATATTGATAAAATTGAAAAAATTTCTTATTATAAATTTAATAATGACGTAGAAGAAAAAGAAGTTAAATATTATACAATTTCAAAATTAGATGAAATAGGATGTATAACTCTTTAATAATTCATGTGATATAAATATTTTTGAGGGAGGTTTATTATGAAAAGAGAATTTTTCGAACCAGAAGTAGAAGTAGTAGAATTTGAAGTTTCTGAAACTGAAGGAATAGCAACTTCAGGAGATGTTGAAAACCCAGTTGAACCAAATCCAGGATGGTGGGATTAATCTAAATTAGTTGTACTAAAAAATTAAATATTACTGCGAGCTACTCTTTTAGAGTGGCTTGCATAATATAAATAAAATAGTAAGAGGAGCTATTATGGGAAAATATAAAATTGCGGATTTGAATGTATTTATAGAAAATGGCGGTACGAAGACTGAGCAAAGAGGCAAAAAATATTTATATGATTATGATGGGGAGCCAGATATAAAACTTAGACAAAATAAGGAAAATTTTCCGAAATGGTATAAATCCCACTTGGAAAAAAGAGGTTACTCGGAAAAAAAGTTTAGCATAGACGATTATATACATGGCCTTTATAATACAGGATTTTCGTATAAAATATTGGAGCATAATGGATGTGTCTTACATTCATCAGCTATTGCAGTTGATGGAAATGCTTACTTATTTTCCGCTCATAGTGGAACAGGAAAATCTACACATACATCTTTATGGTTAGACCATTTTAAGGATAGGGCTCTTATAATAAATGATGATAAGCCATGTATAAGAGAAATCAATGGGGAACTTTATGTTTATGGAACACCTTGGAGTGGAAAGAATGATTTGAGTACTAATGATAAATTTAAGCTAAAAGGAATTACATTTATTTGTAGAAGTGATGATAACTGGATAAGACAAGCTACAAAATCAGAAGCAGTATCACTTTTTTTAACACAAAGTTATAAACCTACAGATAAAGAACATATGGAGTTATTATTAAATATGATAGACAAAATATTTAATAAAGTTAAAATTTATAAATTAGGATGTAATATCAGTAATGAAGCTGCAAAATTGTCATATACAACTATGTCTAGGGGATAATATAAATAATTAATATGGAGGTTTGTTATGAAAAAAGAATTTATAGAACCAGAAGTGGAAGTAGTAGAATTTGAAACACAAGAGGAAATTGCTTATGTTAGTGAAAGTGGTTGGATTATAGATCCAGATAATCCATGGCATTAATAAAAATTTATATTAAGTAATATAAAACGGAATTTATACAATTAACCTAAGCTATTTATAAATTCTGCATTAAATCAAAGGGGGAAAAAATGAAAAAAATAAGTATATTATTAATGGCACTTGTTCTAAGTATGTCTCTTGCAGGATGTAGTCTATTCTCAAAGGATCAACAAACAAGCAAAAATAATACTGAACAATCATCATCTCAAGACAATTCAAGCGATAAAACTACAAATGAATCAAGTAACAATTCAAGTTCAGAAAACAAGGACAAATCAGATTCAAGTTCAGATTCAAAGGATAAAGACTCAAGTTCAAGCAATAAAGCAAATGATAAACAACAGGTTACTAATAAATCTGATTCAAAAGACGAAGATAATGCTGTAGATTATAATTCTGCTTGGGGAGATGATACTAGCAGCAAATCTGATAAAAACACAAAAGATTCATCAAAATCAAGT
>OLPG01000945.1_pt1 | contig 26313 bp, 31 predicted proteins | sample 1672311 | NCBI WGS metagenome assembly OLPG01 (sample SAMEA3136670, study PRJEB25190) | human gut metagenome | biome: human gut; feature: human-associated habitat; material: faeces | place: Austria | collected 2013 | reverse complement strand
GGTGAAATGGCCCTGGTGGGTCAACGAGACCGGCGACAGGCAGGTCGAGCGCGAGCTGGCGGCGTACAAGCGGAAAGAGCAATCGTAATAGACAGAAAGAAGCCCCGGTAGACAACCGGGGCTTTGTCAAAGGATTCCGCTGCGCGGGTTACACCATGTAATGTGAGGGAGTATTTGCGATAAACCAAATTCCGCAGCGGTGAAAAAATGTCTGTACAGAATGCCAGACCCATTACAGATCGGAATGAAAAAGAGAAGAAATTTACCGATCTCGCAAACAAACACGATCTGGATAAGAGATATGCAAAGAATTGCCGTGGCTCTTTTTTAAATTGTGTACTTTTAGGGGTATCGGCAGGGTGATTCGCAAGCGCTTGCGAATTTAGAGGAAAGAGAGAGTAGTGGCGACGATAAAGGAAAGTGATCTTGACCGACTGCTAAATTTGATGGTCAAGATTAAGATCATTGAACACCGCGGCTCTGATGCGAGCACAGAACGCCGGTGGTTGCGCTACCAAATCGTTGAAAGCTGTCAGGCGAATTGCTGCACGAGAGACGAGTTGATGAAACAGGTTCGGGATACATATGACATGCGTTACCCGGATGGACTTTTTGTCAGCCGCACAACCCAATAGGTACACGAAAACAAGCCTTAAAGTTTTTCAGCAAGAGTCGGATCAAGTTTGTTCTTGATACAGGTGATTGACAGATCGTATTTACCGTTCAGATGCGAAACAACAGGCAGCGACATCAGATGTGGAACTTTCACTCCGCCGATGCATGCGGCCTGTAGTTTCTGAAAACGGTTTCGGATTCAACCATTAGACACCATTCCTTTAATCCTGGTCTTCTGATTACATCTTGTTTTCGAACGCCTTGATGAACTTTTCGATGTCATCAGGTGAGACAGACGAATCGACATGAGCGTTCCGCGGCGGTGAGGAGTGCCCAAAGAAAAGCACCTTGAGGCCGTGGAAGACTGCCATGATCCCACGGATGATGAGCATGATGATGCAGCCGACGAGCCCGAGCACACAGCAGATCAAATCGAAGATCGCACCGACGAAGCCCGGACCGTACCGAACGATGAAGATCAAGATCTTTAAGATCAGAGTGAGAATCGGCGGACCGAATATAAAAAGTAAAAGCCATTCCATTTGAATTCCTCCAATAAAATTAAGTCTAGTTCTATACACTTATACTATAGCACTTTGGTATTAGAAAAGAAAGTCAAACAGAAATTCAAAGATCATACAGAAAGGAAAAGGCGGCCTACGCGAAACAACGCAAGCCGCCTTTTCCCTGTGCTGCAAAACGTTCTGGATAGGGAAGGAACGTAGATTATATTATAGCACGCTTCTACAGGAGAAGTCCGGCTATTCGTCTTGCTCGCTGACCTGATCGTTGCGCAATTGGTCGCGCTTCATGGTCTCAAGGACGGTCGGAGGCAGACCCATCCATCCGGCAATGATCTCATCGGGCAGCTCCGGATTGGCATTCTTGATGAATTGGCTGATCTTGCAGGCACGCTCCGTGATTGACGCGCTGCGGCCGTTGCTGAAATACAGCAGCTCTTGGCTGAAGAACTTGACGCCGTTGACGAGCTCGCCGCCTTGGCGCCATTCTACAAGCTCGCCGTCAAGGGTGATTTTCGCCACGTCCTCGAGTTCCCTCTTGGAAATCAGGCGGATTCGGGTGCTCGCCTTGAGGAGTGCGTTGTTGAGCGTGGCGTTCTTCTTCTCGTCGAGCGACGTCACGGCATTGTCCTTGTCATGGATCTTCGCATCGTACCAATAGACGTCAACGACAAGTCCCTCATTCGAGTTCTTGTCTTCAAGCAGGTCGAACCTGATCGCGAATTCCGTGATCAGGTTCATACCGTCCCTCTTGAAGGGATCGGTCGCCGTGAAGGTAGCGGTGTCGAACACATCGATCTTGCCGGTCTGATAATAGGTTATAAGTTTCATAGGTCACTTTCCTTTCTTTAGTAGCGTGGAATCAATTATAAATCAGCGAGCGCTGCGAGCGGATCATAGGTGCCGTCAGGCACCGCAAAAGAAACGGTCTGCCATCCGAATGGAACGACAGACCGTATGTCTGATTGCGCTAAATCGACGACAACCTAATGCTCGAGATTTTCCTTAGCGGGTGCGGTCTGGCTTTGACCGTCCAGCTTCTCGGACGCACCGCGGGCGGATGCGGCCTTTGCACTGAGGCCCTTGCCCTGCTCGCGCTCGGCATCCTTGCGCTCGAAGAAGACCTCGCGGGCGGCCTTGTTCGCCTTGGAGGCGGCGAAGGGGTTTACTTGAATGGTGTGGGCTTCCTTAGATTCGTGGTTGTAGAAATTGACCTCGATCTTACCATCCTTGAGCTGAGTGCTCGGAAGCCCGACGTTGATCTGCTCACCGTTAGCTTTCTGCTCTGCAGCCTTGAAATACTGCTTCTCGGTGAGGAACACGGTCATATGGCCGGAGATGCCGTTCTGATCGCCGAGATCGATGCCGTTTGCGACAGAACCCGGCATGAAGCGGCAGTCTGCCAGATACATCTGACGATCGTCCTTCTCGACGGTCTTGAGTTTGACCTGGTTGTTGAAGAACTTGAAGTTCGTCCAGGTCGTCTCTTCCTTGACATTGGTGTTCTTGTTTTCGTTGGACATAGCAAGACTCCTTTCATTAGTCATGTCCTTGTTTGCATCATCGGGAAACATCAGTTCATGGATCGGAACCCCAAGCTGGTCCTCGATGTCATGCCAGATGTCTTCCCGAAATGTCCCGATAGGGTAGCCGTAGAATTCCGAATCGATACATTCATTATCGTCTATGCAGACATCTCCGAGCTCGTCCCAAATCCTTTTTGCGGCGATTTCCTTCGCATCCGGGCCGTTCGCGTCCGTGATGACGTAGCAGTTGTTGAAATCGACGATCTCGCCTTCAGCGAGGTCTTCGGCCGCACAGGCATACGGGCTGAACCCTTCTCGAAATCCGCTGTCGCACTGGTCTACGAGACGTGAGGCGTATTCGATATTACCGTGCGCCGCCTGGTAGAAATCGCGCCAGCAAAGTGTTCCATATTCATCCAACGTATATTCGACGCGGAGGCAATCTGGATCGATTGCTCCGCTGTGGAGCTGGGACGCATAGTCAATCGCCGTGCGGAGCGAATCGAATTCGACATCGTCATGGGGACAGGCTCCATCGCCGTAACTGTAGACGATGAAAGGATGATCCCTATGGCTTGGTTGGCTTTGGATGACCATTGCGACGCCATTTGGAAGTTCAAAGCCGTAATAGTCGGTTGCCGTTTGAGTCGGGTCCGCCTCACCAATATCGATGACATGCTCGAAATTCATCCACCTGGGTAGATCATGACCGTATTCATCATGCTTGCCATCATAAGCGTTCGATATGGTTGAGTTTTCGTTCATGTTCAGTTCCTGCTTTCGTGTGTTCCTGGGAGTCCACGTTCATATACTTCTTTCGTTTTGAAACGATAGGATCGGTCTTGATAGGAGGATATCCGGTTTCCTTTTCCCTGCCTACACCCGCTTACGGAACGTGCTTTCTGCACCTTCGGCAGGCTTTCTTCGAGTTTCTTTGGAGAATAGTTATGGGTGAACTGCTCACCTTCGAACTGGACTGGGATTACGCCGCCCTTTATATATTTAAGCTTCATCCCGATATGGATAGGGGAGTTCTGGTTTTGGTCCTTGACGGCCTTATCGTACTGCCATTTTGCGAGATGCAGGGTAAATGAGCAGTTTCGCCCGGCGATTTCAGACGTCACATCGGCACGATAATCCGTTCTCGCCGTGTCTGGGTCGATGGATTTTGAAAGGTCGACCAGGTCCGGGAAGAAGCGAAAATTCACCCATTTGTTCCCGTCAAAGGATTGTTCCGTGGCGGCACGATACTCCTCGGGACTTTTGGGCAGTGGGTCGGGTTTTCGGACATTGATATCGGCGGCAAGGTCTTCAAGTGCGACCATCTCACCGTCGATTTCGACTCCATCTGGATACCTGGCGGTTTTCAAGCCGAGACTGACCGGTTTACCGGCCTTTTGTTGGGCGTCGGCGCGTGCGTACTGCCTCTCACTCAGCAGGATTTTAAATTTGCCACCTGGCTTGATTGAAGATTCCTCACCGAGAGTGCAATCGGCACGATACCATGGCCTGTCCGTCTTCCTTGAGACACCTGTGAGGAGACTTACACTGTCGGGAGCAACTTCAAGGTTCGTCCAGACCGGCTTCTCCGGTTGTGTGGGATGGCTTTTGGGCTTTTGAATGGAAGAATCTTCCATTTCGGCGATGGGAGGCTTTTCCTTGGAAACGCCTGCGTTTTGTTCCACCTCGATACGCTCTGGTTCTTCAGGGACATCGATTCTGTTTAGATGGCCATTTTCTACTTTGCCTACGTTGTCGATCGCCGCACTGATATCTTCCAGGCTCGTACCGAGAGGGAAACCGTGGAAATACCCGGTGATATGCCCATTCCCGTCAGTCGGGACGCTATCGAGTTCGAAGCGCAAGATTTCCGCGCTGTTCAGACGGTTCTTCTGACCGGCTTCTCCGGTCATGATGTACTCGCTGCCGAACTCGGCAATGACTCCGTTGATCAAGTCTTCCCTTGCGCATCGGTGCGGGTCCATGCCGTCGCGATCACCGGCTTGGCAATCGAAAAGGAGCTTGTTGGCATATTCCAGGTTGCCGTGAGCCGCATAGAATAGATCGCTCCATCCGGCGAAGCCGCCACCCGGCATGGCTTTAAATCCCGGCTCTTTGTACATGATGAAACTCGAATGCAGCTGGATATCGGAGATGAAACCGGAACGGACGTCCTCGCAGTAGCGCAGCGCCTCGTCGAGATCATCGAATAGGATATTCGATCTCCATTCCGTCTCGTAGTCGCTGAAAAAAGAGTGGATGTTGTCGACCTCGCCGACAACAAGGAGATCTTCGCGGCGGGCGGACTGCTTGAGAAACATCTCCTTTTTTGTTTTCGGCACGGTGAAGCCGTACCAATCTACCAATTGCATTCCCGGTGCCTGAGGCTTTCGCTTGATGTCTTGATGCGGCTCAAGCCAGGGATGTGATGCCACCGCGTCCTGAAGCTTTTCCTGCCACATGTTCCCTCCTAAGAAAGTAATCCGTCAGCGAGCGTCGCGAGCGAATCATAGGTGCCGAAGGCACCGCATTTAACGCACTTCGTAAGCCTTCTCGTTATTCGTCTCGCAATCGCCTCGCACGACGGCACGATTGTCCTTTAACAGCCCACACATCTTGGAAAGGGACAGATCGCTCTTCCGATCGGTCTTGATCGTTTCAACATACCGCTTTCGCAAAATGAACTCGAGCGTCTTGCCCCGCGGGATAGACTCAGTTCCGTCGATAAGCCTCTTGGCGTTGTCGACGACTTCACGGTATGCGTTCTCGTTCAGCATGGTCCCGAGCTTCGTTCCGAGTACGGCGGTAGCGATAATGTCCCGGCCGATATACGGGTCGACGATTGCCTTTGCGAGCCTGAGGTCACGTTCGCTGATCATTTTGCCTCGATCTGAGTCGGCTGCTCGATTCCCGGTTCACGTTGTTCAGTCTCAGCGATTTTGCTGCAGGCAGATTTGACGGTTTCGGCTTTATCGGAAAGTCTCGTGTGTTCACGGCAGGGCGCCCCACCGTTGGAGACACCTTCGATCGGTCCGTTTTCGATAACGTCGATGATGTCTGACGAGCTGACGATTGAATTTTGATCATGGAACAGTTGGTCGAGGTCGCCCATGAACTCATTACTTTCCGGACGGCCCTCAAAGGAAAACTTTTCCGTCACGGCATGTGCATTGGAAAAATCAAGTTGGTGGAAGGTGAGCAGCTGATCCACATATTCGCCTTCACGGTAGAATCCGGTATGGGCGAGCATGGCAAGGTGCTCGCGATTCTCATCGCAGCCAAAGTCGACGCCGCTCTTGAAATCATCCATGAACCACTCGGTGAAATCGACAAGGTCCTCACCGGAAGTGGGACCAAAAGGAAGAAGCTCATATTCGGGTTCACCGATTTGTTTCGTTCCGGAGAAATTGACTTTTTGCACTACGAAGGCGGTGTCCTGTCCCTCGGCAAATTTAGAGATCAAACCGAAGATACGGTCATTCTCTTCGGCATGGGCGGGCTGGTCCGGCTCGGGGACATCGGCTTTGACCTGATTCAGGTAGATAAACTTCTCGATTGAGACATCATCGGCTTTTGGTCGGATTCGTCCCTGCAGATCGTCAATCTTATCCACGAGACCGGAAAATGCCGAAAGGATATAGTCCGGCTTGGAGTCGGGATTCCATTCATTGATTTCGAGAACGTCAGTCAATCCATATTCTTGTGTAAAAGAAGCCAGCTCATCAAGTTGCTCTTTAGTGAATCCCCATGAGGCCAGATCTTCGGGATCATCGATAAAGACCATTCCCGCATAGCTGTCTCGGACGTTCTCCGTAATAGCGTTCAGCATTTCTGGAAATTTCGATGGGTCTACTTTCGGAACCATTGCATAAGTCCTTTCTTTGAATACCTTTTGTAAGATTCTACCACTTCACGTTGAAGAAAATGACCCCGACCATGAGAAGAGATCGAGGCTGTCAATGGTATATAACGACTACGCGGGTATTGGTATATTTGCAAAGTGGGTGATGGATGCGCCCGGGATTGGGGAGCGGGCACATCCATCGGTGGGAAGAAGATGCCCCTGCACGAGAAAGGGGATCAAACTCGTGCTCCTAACCATAATAGCAATTTCTCAGGCCGTTTCCGTGTGGACTTTTTCAAATTCGCAAACGTTTGCGAATTTCACTTTCGCAATTTCTCGAAGAGGCCTTTCAGTTTTCCGAGGATCCCATGCGGTTTCGTCGGCGTTTTGGATCGGGACAGATGAAAAGGAACCCTCATTTGTGCTCCGTCTTTCTGTCCCATAGCCTGGTGAGGACGATCGGCTGTGTCCTGTCTTCACTCAATTCAAAAAGATGCGCAGCGCCCCCGAACTGAGGGCGGCTGCATACAGTCTTCTTTTGGTGAGAACCGAGGAGCCGTTTCCAGGAATTGAATTTTCCCAAAACTGTTTTTCCAAACTCCATATCTAAGTGATCCTCTGGGAATTTAACCGATTCTGGGACGCACGTAGATACCGTCGCTCACTTTGCCGTTGCAAATTGCTTTGGGGAGGAATGTCTTACTTTTTCCGTTGACGGTCAAGGTCACTTCGCAATTGATGCAAGAACCTTGTAAACCCGTTAGAGACAGAGATGGGCTGGAGCCGAGTTCCTTGGCGACAAGGGCGGCGCCGTTTCCGAGGCCGGCGCATTTAAACCATCTGTAGGTGATATTAGCCTGCGGAATATCGGAAAGTTCGTTGTCGAAGACGACGGAGGCGTAATCTCCTTCACCAAGACTTGGAATCTGACTCGAGGAGTTATAGGGGGAAGCGCAACATGCGAGCGAGTTTCCATTAAAACGCGGGCGATAGCTCCCTGTGGGATAGTTAGACCAATCGAAAACATAGACTTTGCCGATTGTTTCGCTGTAGGCGTCGGGGACCTTGCCTTTGCTGCTGGATGTCGTCACCTTGCAGCGAAGGTAATAGTCCTCGTCTTCTTCCGAGATTTCGTAAGAGTTCTTATTTCCACCGTATCCGATATCACTGAAAGTTCCGGTTTTTGTTGACGAGTACTGCCATTGGTAGCTGACTTGGGTTGCGCCTTCTGGCAAATTGGACGCTTTAGCGGTGACCCTCTCACCGACGACGTCCATTCCTGTTATCGATACGGTAGGGGCCTGAAGCTGTGAGCCGCTATTCTCATCGCCTTTATTTTCGCCGCCGGCGCTGTTCCCGCCAGAAGCATTGTCTCCGCCGAATGCATTATCTCCGGCGCCATTCGCCTTGCCGAACCATGAGCTGATGCTGTTGCCGGTCTTGCTTACCTGCCCGGAGACCTGGTTGCCGAAACCCATGAGCCCGCCGCCGATCGCGACGACGGCCAGTATCACGATGATGTATTCGACGGTGTCGCCGCCAGATTCACGCAAGGTTCGCCGGCGATAAGATCTTGGCGGAAAAAAACGATGTCTCATGGTGTTCTCCAGATGGATTGTCTATAAAGTCGGTCTTGATTTTAACGCATCGAATTCTGTCTGCTCGCGGTAGGGAAAACTAAAAATGGCAGGCTTGTAGTATTATTGAACCATCCGACCATCAATGAAAAGGAAAGCGAGGACCTATGGTGGAATACAGCGACCCGCGCATTTTCGGATTCGACCCGAAGACGGTAATGACGGCATTGATGCCATACGAGCGGTTTTCTTCCAAAACGCGCAGGCTCATTCTCGGTATCGATATGGGTATCGCAAGCGTTGGCGTCTGTCTGATCGATATACGCAATCACGAGATCGTCCTTATGGCGAGCCACATCTTCAAGGCGCCTGTCGAGGGCAAGCAGAAGGATATTTCTGCTCGCCAGAGCGGCGCGAGCATACGACGTGGCTATCGCTCGGTTCGCCGCACGACCAAGCGCCGGAAAAACCGAAAGAAGACTGTCCGCGATATTGAAAAGAAGTACAGATTGATCCCGGATGATGCGGACGGGCAGTGGTTTGCAATTCGGAAGGACGAGCCGGACGTGCTTCACCTTCGCGGAAAGGCACTTCTCTATAAGCTGAACGGGCGTGAGCTTGCCCGGATTCTCTACGCTTTTGCCGGCAGGCGCGGATACATCGACCATGGCAAGGGCGCTACCGACGACGATTCCGGAAAGGTTAAAAAGGCCCTGTCGGAAAACCGTAAGATTCTGGATGAAAACGGCTATGAGACGATTGCCCAGTATCTTTTGAAACAGCCTACTTCCCGTAACAGGGAAGGTGACTACCGCTATATGGTCGACATCGAGATGGTGACGGACGAGGTCCACACCATCTTTCGACATCAACGAGATCTCGGGAGTGATATCGCTACCGAGGAGCTGGAAGGGGAGTATCTTTCCGCGCTTCGTTGGCTTACCGACACGAGCGCCCGCGATGAGAAGATCTATGGCAGGGTCGGTTACTGCACCTATCTCGGAGCCCCGGAAAAACGTGCCGCGAGCTCGCTAATCTCCTTTGAGATGGTGCGTGCGTACGAGAAGCTATCGAATATCAAGATTGAGCATCAGGGCAGGGAAGCGACATACATCTCCCCTGAGAAGCGGAACGAGATCGTTGCGTCCCTGTTTGCCGTCTCAAAGAATCCCAAACCGCTTAAATGGGCGCAACTTCGTGAAAAGCTCGGCATGCAGTCATCCGACAGCTTTGACAGTCGCCTGCCGTCAGACGAGAAGGGTGACTGCATCAAAATTCCGGCCTGGAATGCCATCTGCACGGGTCTTTTCACGTCGAACAGGGCGCTTCTCGATCGGCTTCATGACGATACCGACGCGGCCGATGCCGTCTGCTCGGCATTGACATACGCCTCTTCAGGTGAATCACTGCGTAACGCCCTTGAAAATCTCAGTCTCGATCTGTCGGAGCAGGATATCGATTCTCTGCTCGATCTTCCCTATGCCTCGAAGCTCTTTTCTGGATATTGCAGCACGGGAGTTCGTGCCCTGCAGATGCTCCGCGATGCATTTAAAGATCCGCAGATTGAGAAACTGTACGATGCGGAGAAGGCGACCGGTCTGTATGAGGCCAGGCAGGCTTTGGCAGCGGAAAGGAACGGGAGCAAGGACGGGCTGTTGTGTCCTTACCTCGAATTCGATCCGACATGCACGAATCCTGTGGTGCTTCGTGCGACCGCACAGGTGCGCCGCATGATCAATTCGATTATCAGGCATTATGGATTGCCTGATGTCATTCGAGTCGAGGTCGCTAAGGATCTCAAGCGCTCGAAGCATGAGAAGGCGGTTATCGCGGCGGCGAATAAGGCCAACAAAGAGGATAACGAGCAGGCGAAAAAGGACCTCATTGCGTTCTACGGTCTTCCGAATGATGCCCACGTGAGCAGCATCGATTTCGAAAAGATGCGGCTCTACCGTGAGCAGTTCGGCCAGGATCCTTATACGGGCAAGGGCATCAATCTGGAGCGTATGCTGAACGATCGTGATTATGTCGAGATCGACCACATCCTCCCGTTCTCCCGTTCCTGCGATAACTCGAAATCCAATAAGGTCCTGTGTCTCACGAAGAGCAACCGAGATAAGGCGAACCGCACGCCGTATGAATGGATGACTTCCGGCGAGCCTTCGGCCCCTGATTTCGGGGATTTTTGCGGTCGTATGGACGCATGGGCTGGAAATCGTAAATCTGCGCATTGTACAAAAGCAAAGCTATCCAAACTTAAGAACAGTACGTTCGGGAAAGAGGAGCAGAAATTCATCGATCGCAACCTGAACGACACGCGGTACATGTCGCGACAGCTCGCAATGTGGGTGCGCGAATGCCTGCCGTTCCCCGATGATAAGAGGCAGCATGTTTTCTGCGTTGCCGGCGGCGCGACGTCGCTCATGCGTCGAATTTGGGGCATCGGGATTGTCGACGAGAAAGGGAAGAAAGATCGAAGCGACGACCGCCATCATGCGGTTGATGCTGCGGTGATTGCATGCTGCAGCCCTGGGATCGTGAAGGGCATTGCACGGGTCAACAGCGGTCGGTCGAACATAAAGGAGCGGGAGAGGCTTCGTTACGAGTCCATGCCGTATCCCGAGTTCAAGGCCCAGATCGAGGCTTGGATTCCCTGCATCGTACCGACCCGGACAGTTTCCCGTACCGCAACCGGCAGTCTGCTCAAAGACACGGTATATCCCTATATCGGTGTTGACGATCGTGGAAAGGATCTTTACCTTCAAAACGGAAAAATCAAGCCGGCGTCCACGCTATGGAAAGACGGCGAGGGCGGTTGCAAGCTTTACGACGGCGTCTATGGTCTTGCGGGTGTGTTCGATAGGACTTTAAAGAAGTCCGGTAGCTGGCGATTCGATCCCATCTATTACATCGATGTTCCGAATGTCGGAAATGATGTCTTTCGCGAGTTCTCAAAAGATCTTTCAATCGAATATTGGCCGCCGTTGCAACTGGAAGGCGACGAGCCTCGTATCTTCCTGAAACAGGGAGATGTGCTGCTCCAAGATGACTGCGTGATGCGTTATTACACGTACGACGTGTCGAACGGCGCCGTTAAATCTTACTCAAGAATCGGAAAGGAGAGCATATCGCTTCAAAAAACGGGTCCCCTAGCAGAAGAGCCGTTCCCGAAGCAGATGAAATGGGATTCGTCTTTAACGGTCATGCAGGAAGACTGTCTCGGCCTGTGCTGGTTGAAGTTCTTGTCGGACCGTGTCGGCAAATTTGAAAACTCAACGGTTTAACGGGTGGCTGAAATGGGACGGGATTACACCTGTCCCATTTCATTTTAGAACTCTAAGAAGAGCTGCGTTCCTGGATTCTGATCGTCACGGTCGTTAGACGGAGACGTGTTGACGAGGACTTTTCGGTCGACATATTGCTTTTCCGTGAGTTCCATGGCGACGACATGTCCCGCCGGCGGAAGATGTTTGCGAAGCTGTTCCGCATGAGCTTCAAATGAAGCCCTGCTTAGAAGATTGCGTGAATAGACGCTGTTCTGTTCCCTCTGGTAGCCATCATCATCCAGAAACCGTTTGAATTTAATGTAGTTGTCCTTATCGGCTTTCGTCTTCGTTGGAAGATCGAACATCACGACCAACCTCATGATTCTCATACCTTTCCTTTCGCACGTTTCTCTTCATCGGTTTCGATTTCAAGACCGATGACATCCGGCAATAGCAGCTGATCGGCATCTTTTAACTCGACGGCTCGTCTCAAAGATTCGCAGTAGATATCTATTGCAGTCTGGACGGAATGCCTGCGTCCATCGATTGAGACCAGAACGGAAGTTACCTCCGTAAGGGCTTTTTTATTCAGCGTGGACAAGGGTTCGAGAATATTGTCACTGACGACCTTCAGATCGACAATTGGACGGAACGGTTCAATAAGGTCATCGACGAGGTTAAACGCATTCTCAGCGCTGTGATGATGTATGCCCCTTGAAACGAGCCAACCGTGTGATACGGCGCATTGGGCAATGCCTGACCGAAAGATCGCATAACCGTAGTTAAGCGGCGCGGTCATAGGACCATTCCAGCGCGTGCCATAGGGGAGAAGCGCCTTGAAATATTTACCGGCGGCGATACTTTCGCGATTTGTCTTGTCGTTGCTTTGGACTTCTTGAGCGTAGCTACAGATTTTTCTAACGTCATTTGGATTGCCGCCGGACAACTCAAGCGCTTTAGCCTGGTTTTCAATCTTCTTTATTACGATACGTTTCCAGATTTGGTTTCGTAGGGGTTTTGAGATGGCTAGTTGATGTTCGACGATTTCAGCATGCCTTGAATGTGCTCCCAGAGGAAGAGCGAGACCGTTAGGCATATGGTTTGGTCCGCAATAAAGAACCCCAATACCGGCATCGTTGATGCTCGATATCAGGGCACTTGTCATTGTTACTTGAGGGTTGTCGATGATAATGACCCATATATCCGACAAAGCGATTTTACCGATGATTGTCGCAGATTTCTTTTCTTGGATAACGAGAGCGTTATCTTTGACGCAAAGATGCTTTGGGGTCCTGATGGCAACGGTTTGTAACATCTCGGCTCCATTTACGCTGAAATATTTATGGTGGTCGGGATTATTGCTCAAATCGATTGTTTTCCTGGTACTATTACTTATACCAAGTTCTTCTTGTTCCTATTCGTAACAGCTGATTGAATTGCAACGAGTTACACTTGGGTAAGAGGGCTTGCAAAATCGCAAGTCACTCGTGGAGTATATCCTGCGACACATCTACAGGCTGCGTCGCAGGTGATCTCCTTTTTCAAAAAACAGGTGAATCGAGCCGAAAAATGACCGGGTTTCCGCGTTTTTCAGAATTTTACAACAGTAAAGCCCCTGCTAGAGGGGCTTTTTCGTGGGTGGATATTATAACAGCTGATTGAATTGCAACGCACTAGGGCCTGGCCGCAGGTGCACGCGTGGCACAGTGAATTATAACAGCTGATTGAATTGCAACGCACTAGGGCTCCGCCAACCTCCTTGTGCGAGGCCACGGCATTATAACAGCTGATTGAATTGCAACGCACTAGGGCTTAATGAGCACACAGTATTATGGTTTGCCTAATTATAACAGCTGATTGAATTGCAACGCACTAGGGCACGTTCCACTTGTAATAATCAAACTGCTCTATTATAACAGCTGATTGAATTGCAACGCACTAGGGCCGACAAGGGCGCTCAAACGCGATTTGGCGGATTATAACAGCTGATTGAATTGCAACGCACTAGGGCGGAAGCCGTCGCTTCCCTCGCTGAGCGGTTATTATAACAGCTGATTGAATTGCAACGCACTAGGGCCCGCCGAGCGAAATACGACCGATTCATCAAATTATAACAGCTGATTGAATTGCAACGCACTAGGGCCGACCGCATGTGAAGTCGCCGGCATCGCAGAATTATAACAGCTGATTGAATTGCAACGCACTAGGGCCGGCGCTTTTGCAAATTGCCGTCCTATTCGATTATAACAGCTGATTGAATTGCAACGCACTAGGGCCATGATTGTGGACTCTACCAGCGGTTTGTTATTATAACAGCTGATTGAATTGCAACGCACTAGGGCCCAACACGAGTGCCAGCGATCCCGACAAGAATTATAACAGCTGATTATATGTCACACCGCTAGAGTTAGTTGACGAATGGTAGAATACAAGAAGTACCAGCGAAACCCGCTCCTTAGCTAGTCAAACTTCTGGAACGCGGGCAACGCAGGTACGAACGAATTGATAGCCCGGTGCCAGCCGGGCTATTTTTTTCTCCCTTCGCTATCCGTTCTGCTTATATTCCTTCCACCACCAGATCGGTGTAACGACTGGCTGATTTGCGAGTGTTGACGGGCATATGTTTTGGGATTGGCTTCAGGGCAAATGGGTATAATCAACGTACTACAGTGTAATACGTTGATTGGAGCAACTATGGCTATGAATGCCACCGCTATCAGGTTCGACGAGAGCGAGAAGGACTGGATCCAGTCCTATGCGAGCGTCCTCGGCATGTCCTTTTCCGAATTCGTGAGGAACGCCGCCCTCGATAAGGTCGAGGAGGCGGCCGACATCAAGGAGTACAACGAGGCGCTGATGGAAGATGATGGCACCCGCTATTCGATGGATGACGTCATGCGTATGGCAATGGAGGCCGAGTGAGTTTCAGCGTCGAATGGTCTAAGGCGGCGACCAAGCAACTCCTAAGTATCCCAAAGAAGCAGCGGCTCATAATCCTGTCCTGGGTCCAGGACCACCTTGACGGATGCGAGAACCCGCGCCGCGCACCGAACGGAAAACAGCTTCAGGGCACCAATTCCGGTTGGCGCTGGCGCGTCGGTGTCTACCGCATCCTGACAAGGATCGAGGACGGGAAAGCCGTCATCGAAGTCGTAAGGGTAGGTCACCGCCAGGGTGTCTACAAGAACATGCCGCGGCTATGAGTACCCCAAAGTGCCGACACGCAGGTCAAGGCTGAAAAATCGGCCTCACCAGATGCGTTTTAAGGCACGGAAGGGGGACGTGAACATCAGCACCACCCTGGGTCTAATCGGCCCGTAAATCGAATCCTGTTGAGCCGTTCCAGCTCGGCTTTTGCATCTACGTAGTCCTTCAACCCCAAGGTGCTCAGGATTCTTTCGCCGGCTTTTTCGGAATCGAGAAGAATCTCGACTTTACATCCCAGGGACGATTCCATGAACCGCTGCATGTCGGGATGCAGCGTCTTTAGCTCTAGACGTGTCACGACATTCTTCGCCGAGAGGCGGCCGTCCTTGGTAACTGGTACCCAGGCAAAGTGCATGTGCGGACGGGAGCTGTTCTTGTGTACGTAGGCTGATACGACATTATCGACACCATAACGCTGAGATAGAAATGTATAAGCCGTCTTGAAGAACTCGCGTTCGCGGCTATCATCGAAAGAGCGGGGGAGTGTGACGATGCAATCGCACAATCTCACCGCATCCTTGCGTACATGGCGTTTCAGCGCGAGAGTGGAAATTCGCTCGCCAATGAACTGGACTTGAGAAATGGACCTTTGGGGACCAAGGTTGTAACCGTTGGCTTGCATCGCCTCATTATCGTAAAGGGCGCACATGTGACCGATCGCGCCAGATTGATACTTCGCTATATGGGCCATTGTGATCACCTTTCAGGGAGCTTCAGACTTCATCAAGTATATCGTGGGTGGGACTTATCAGGACTGTAGTTAAACATCTAGTTTTAACTACGGGGAAATCAAAGACGGGCTCGGAGCCCAAAAAGAAAGGCCACCGTCGCTAAGACGATGACCTAACTTCATTAAGCAACGGCTCTGCCCAGCTTCCTACGACTTGGACTGCCGTCGGCACTATTTTACCCTATCCAGAGTGCTGAATTTATCGAAAACTGCGAGATGGACTTCAGGAACATTTAATGCAATCGCCTTTAAGCAAAGACCTCCTGTTTTACCAGCACGTTTAACCAAATTTACAGTTTTCATTTAACAAGATTTACGCATTTTGTTTAACAAATCAGGTTAAGCGATTACAAGTATAATCACGGCGGCATATGAGCTGAGACGATAGATCCGAAATTGTTTCACAGTTTATCGCCAATTTTAAACCCAGGAGTTTACGACGGTTTCGATAAAAACAAGGGGGTAACTCCGCGGACATGGCCTAGTGCGTTGTCTATAATTACCGATATCCGGTAGTTTTTGCCACATACGGCCGAGAAAGGGTACAGAATGGTAACGTTGACTGGAAATAAACTTGCCGCCTTGCTCAAGGAGCGGGGGATGAGTCAAAAGGAGCTGGCCGAGGCAGCATGTCTCACACCGGCGGCGGTGAGCAGGTATGTCAACGGCGAACGGGAGCCGAGGGCGCACACGGTTGCCGCGCTGGCAGATGTCCTTGGGGTGAAACCCTTGGATATCATAGGAACCTCTATTGAGCAGGAGATGGACACGGCCGTCCGATTTATCGTTCGTAACATTGACAAGCTCACTGAAGCCCAGCGTGCCGAACTCATCGCTGCACTCTCAAAGCTTTAGGAAATATCCGATCAGATTAAGGAGAACCTACATGTACCGCTACAAGAATGATACGTACGACACACTCGAAAAGTTAACAGGTGGCGGCGAACTGGCCAATCACAGCGACCAGCGAATGTTCAGGTGACTAACATGGAAGGCAATTACCTTTCCCCGATCATAGATGCCTTTAAGCCTATCCTGATTTTCGCTGTTGTTCTCTGGGGCGCTGAGACTATCATCACGATGCTAATCAAAGATCACAAGAAGGCGAAACGGAAGCAGGCACGTGAGAAGCGACGCTTGGAATATCAGGACCGTCGCATGGCAAACGATGCCGAGCACGCTAAGGTCACAAGAGCCATGCGTTACGACGTACTCCGTCGAGACAACTTTCACTGCGTTCGCTGCGGCAGGGGAAAGGAGGACGGTGTCAAACTGCACGTTGATCACATTGTCCCGGTATCGCGTGGCGGCAAATCGGTAATGAGCAACCTTCAGACGCTATGCGAGGACTGTAACTGCGGCAAGGGCAACAGATACGAGGAATAGGAAAACAGAAATGCCAGATAAAGAAATTCCTATGCTTAATCCAGAGTTTAAAGAAGCATGGGAAAAGGCGAGTTGTTTTGGGAATAGTAAATGCTTTGAAGAACGAGCTAAACTTTTAGCAGATATTTCCAGAGAGAATGCTTTCACTCTTCTTTTCGAAAGAGAACTCACTGCTAAGGAAATTCAAAATAACGGTTTGTTCTGCTCTGTTACGGAAAGGGTGAATTCCACTAAGAAGCCTGGCCGGTTTGTAAGACCGTCTGATTTTGAGAAAATTCAACTGGATGGTGGAGGAATCGAAGACCTCCATACAGTTGAAAATATCAACCCTGGTCTAATTGGTATCGCAGTCGACTATTTAACACGCTTAATGACTGGAGATATAGCAGAAAAGGCATTCCATATATCCTTAATGGGAGCTGACAAAGTAAACGCTGGAGCTGAAGCTGAAGCGCTTCTTAAGATGGTAAACGGGCTTGATGATAATTCAATTTGCGCTGCAGTACGTCTTGCTGGCTTTGACTCAATCTATCGTGCGGGAGAAAGTGCCTATGTACCTATAGATAAGATTTGTCCCGACGATAGAACTATTGAAAACATAAGAAATATGGCGGGACGCTCTATTGATTTTTTTGATTCTTACGGTCCAAAGATAGCGGATCATTTAACGTTTAAGGGCGGCTACACGGGACACGTTACAAATGGAGACGGAGACTTCCTAACTGAAGATACTCTTTGGGATTTCAAGGTATCCAAGCAAAATCTTTCAAGCAAATCGGTACTACAACTCCTCATTTATTGGCGGCTCGGTCTTCATTCAATTCATCCCGAATATCAAAAAATTAAATATCTAGGTGTATATAACCCGCGTATGAATGTTGTCTATCGCTATTTAGTAGATAAAATCTCTGAAAAGGCTATTGAAGAACTTGATTATTCAATCATCTGTTATCCCAGAAAATGATAAGTATTTAATCTTCGTTGAATGGATTAGTTAATAATGATTCAATGGAGGTTTCGATATGCCTGTGTATGATTTTGCCGTCTACTCATCTGATGACGGATCGCTGACGCTCTACCATCGAAGGCGGACCTTATTGCCCTTAAAGGGCATGGTTTTCGAGGGAAAACGCGTATCCGCCTGCTTTCGAATCGGCAGGGAAGGCCGTGACCATGGCTGGACCGCGAACAGTAAATGCAAGAAGGCCGTGAGCATCCTCGTCGCCGACACCGGTATTAAGCCGAAAAAAATCGACTACTGGTTCACGGATTTCAGAAACCTCCGGTTCGCCGATTTATCGAAACTCGATACCTCTGACGTTCAACATGCCGGCGGACTTTTCTGCGGCTGCGAGCAACTAGAGGAGGTCTTGATGCCTGCCATCGGCCTACCGTCTGCCGTACGAACCGCTTGCATGTTTCGAAACTGCAGGTCGCTTACCAAACTTGATATGGCAGGATACGACCTACATAACGCCGTAGACCTTCATTGTATGTTCTCGAGATGCGGGGAACTGAAACAAGTAGGTGCCGCCACCTGGGCTATCCCACATGCCAGCGATGTCAACAAGATGTTCTCTGACTGTCCAAAATTACACGAGAACCTTCGGGGTTGGCAGCTCCCACACTTGGCCATGACGGATGACTTCAACCGCAATTCTTCAGGCGTCCTCGCGCCGGATTGTATCGTGCGGGGGAATAAATGAGGTTGTTTGGGGAATAAATTACAGCCTTCCATTATGTTCCTCTCGCCCGTAAAGGAGCATTTCCGCGTGGGGAGACGCCGATTAGCATTGATAAGGACAAGCGTTTTCCATGGAGCGTATCGATGAAGATGGGTGTCGTATTGTCGAAAGCGTTCTGGATTTGCCAGTTGTTGGCGCAGTGAGTTATGACCTCGGAAAAGGTTACTCCTCAGATTGGTAGGTGAAATCTTTCTTAGACGCCATGAGACATTTAGGATGTTTTTCAATTAGCTCAATCACCTTTGGTTTCAGAGCCCATGTACATTCGGAAATAGGATCGTAGAAGTCTGGAGCCTCAAAGAACCCTCTCGATGTCAGGATTCTCATATTCGAATCAAGAATTAACTCATAGCAAACTCCGCCGTTATCATACGCGTTGCGTATGATTTCTTTGAATACATCTGGTTGATTCTCGAGATATTTAACAGCGTGCCGATCGTTCAAAAACTGCAAACTAGAGTCGGAAATGACTGAGTTTAATCCCCTGAGAAGCCATCCAACAATTATTCCAATAACAAGGAGAAATACAGTCAAAGTAAGCAAGGCAAGAGGTTCAGCCTTGAAAGCATTCCCCAAACCAGTTGCGACAGAGGTTATTGCCGAGGCCAAGGAAACTAGAAGAGCGATAATCTCGACAGCGTGATCTTTAACCCATGTCATAGACAACTTTCCTTCCTTATCCATCAGGTGCATAACTGATTGACTTGTACCCTGAGGAAAGAAAATCTAATTGAAAAGGTGCCCGATATCCGAGCACCTTTTGGGGGCGATGTAGACCGCGTTGGTTTCTGTCGGAACTGCGCTACGACCTATAGCCTCACTATCAGTTTTTTACTTTACCGAATGTTCTTTGCTCCAAGTAGCACGACAGGAGTTGCTGCAGAAAGAACGTTCGCCGCCCTGGGTGCCGGAGAGCACCGTTCGCATACAGCGCTTGCAAGTCAGAAGATAATAGCCGGGATGGTTCCTGACGAGGAGCCACATGGCTTCCAATATATTGCGCGGTTTCCGTTCCGGGGCTATTTCCGCCATCTTTACGCCCGTATACGTAAGTTGTGGCTGGAAGAGTATCCCGTCAAATGCCTGAAGCAAGCGGTTTGCCAGTTGCATCTGGCTATTTATCGCCTCGCCGTCCGTGTTTGAGCTGACGACCATATACCGCCATTTATTTTCCCCGGAATGGCTTTCATGATTGTTCAATCTGTTCTTGACCAGTGATGCCTCTAACGGCGCAAGGAATTTCACGAATTCATTGCTGGGACCTTTAAGATGGTTCTCAATCGCAGTTCGGCTAAAGGAATTCTTTTTATCGATAAGGCTGCCGTACAGCGGGCAGAATTGCAGAGCATCGAAGGAAATATCCTTGTCTGCTAAGTTTTCCATTCGATAGATCGGATTGAAAGCGATGGGGATTGCATAGCAGGTGCCCGTATCTATATCGAATCGTTTTTTCAGAACCATGGGATTCACTTGACGGAACCGTGCGGCTTCCAGAATAGTGTCGGGATCGGCGCCGGATCTGTATAATCCGCCGATGCGCATGAGGATCGAAAGCAGGTTTCTCGCAAAGATCCAGTCATGCAGCGGCTCGACGATTGCGCGAAACTGCGAGTCCAGATAGGACAGATCTCCGGCTTTGGTGAAGTCAAGCTCGTCGATAAGCTCTCGTGTGGACTTCTTTCCCGTTCGGCCGATTGCCCTATAGCCCATGTCATCTGTTTCGACGGGGAGTGCGTATGGATCGAAATAGCATTCCGAAAGCAGGCTCTCTATATCGGATGGGGCGAGATTAACCACGTGCTCAATATGTTGCCGGAGGTGGCTAGGTATAAAAATGCGACGTGAGAGGATGTCTGCTGAAATGTACATGGGTCCGAGATCGCGGGCAGCCAGGACCAGCGATCTTACATCCCTTGCCATCATCAGTTTATTGAAATCGTCAGGGTCAATCGGAAGATAGTCTTTCCTTATGTCATCGACTGCCAAGATTCTGACGAGAACATGCATACCCGACTTCCCGTCCCTTGCGATATAGATTTGATCAGTGTGCATATGGCTTCCTCTTTTAGTTAACGAATCTAGCATGCATCAGTTGAAAGACCGTCACGGTCTGATCGCCCTACTCGTTCTCAACTTGGCGATATACTTGCAGCTCCCATTGCTTGCGCTCGACTTTCGCCACGGCATCTAGAATGAATCCAGTAGCCAGCGAGAGGGCGGCAATAAACATGAATGCCACGGCTAAGATGGCTGTCGGGAGTCTGGGCACGAGGCCGGTGGCAAGGTACTCACTCACTACAGGCATGCCGGCACAGAGGCCACCGATGCAGAACGCCAAGGCGACCAGCGAGAAGAACTTCAACGGGCGGTAGTCCTTGAACAGCGTGCCGATCATGGCGATCACCTTCAGACCGTCACTCACCGTATTCAATTTAGAAACCGAGCCCTCGGGGCGGTCGCGGTATTTCACGGGGATATTCACGATACGCCAGCGCCGGTCGACGGCGTGGATCGATAGCTCGGTCTCAATCTGGAAGCCCTCGGACAGGACGGGGAAGGTCTTGACGAACGGCCTGGACATGGCACGGTAGCCGGTCATGACATCCTCGAAACCGTAACCGTATATCCATTTGATCATGGCACGCACGAGGTCGTTGCCGAAACCGTGAAAGGTGCGTCCGTTCTGCTTCGCATAGGTGCCATTCGAAAGACGGTCGCCCACGACCATATCGGCCTGTTTAGCAAGAATCGGCTCGCATAGGACTTTAGCCGCCTCGGCCGGATAGGTATCGTCGCCGTCGACCATGAGGTAGCAGTCGGCTTCGATGTCTCGGAACATCTGGCGGCAGACGTTTCCCTTGCCTTGGCGGGGTTCGAGTCTGACGACAGCGCCTCGCGAGCGGGCGATGGCGGCGGTGCCGTCGGTCGAGTTGTTGTCGTAAACGTAGACAGACGCCTCGGGTAGCTCGCGGCGGAAGTCATCGATTACCTTGCCGATGGTAAGAGCCTCGTTATAGCAGGGAATGATGACGGCAATCTTGTCTCGACTCAATGCGGACTTCCTTTCATTACAAACCTTATTAAAAGGCTAACGTTGTAAGTGTGACAACGCAATTATGCGATATCGCATTACCTATTATGCTATCATAGTATCATCCAACCACCGCAAATAGAAAGACTCCATCTTGCAAGTTCTGACTTCCGCGTTCTGCCGCGAGCTTTTCACGTCACTCGGCTTCGCTTACGACGATATACGCCGCTGCGATCTCGATGCCCTCCAGGGCTATATCGCCATCGAGTGCGCCAGGTCTCACCGTGACGGGATGACCCCGCACTTCATGACGCCACGTCGAAAGTCTGACAGTCTGTGTTGCAAAATAAAGCCGGAAGGTGGTCTTGAGAAGGCATATATCAAGATCGACTGTCTTGACCAGTGGAACGGCCGAGAGGCGATAAGCTTCAACGCTGACGGCTTCATCGGCTTCTGTGGATGGGCCGACACGCAGAACAGCCAACCGTTTCTCAATGCTTTTCGACGTTGGCTGACTGAATACATGTTAGAGCGTTCGCGCTGATTTCAAGTGCCTTATTATGGTGTCGTAGTATTGCGGTACAATAGATTGCAACGATAAATAAAAGTCTGGCTGATAGGAGTGGCTATGGGCAAAAGGAAAGTAACCGATAAAGACATCCGTTCGATTGAGTTTGCAATTGATAGCGTGTTTCCCGGTGCATCGGGAGAGGCTGCTAAGCAAGCTTTCCATGTTTTGGTTGAACGGGCCGAAGAGACCGGGAAGCTCCAAAACGATTTGAACTCTCTGCGCCACGAGTTCAATACGCTTAAAGGCGAATATAAAAAGGTTTCCCATCGCTACAGTAAGTTCCGTAAGCTCTGCCACGCGATGGCACGTAAGGAGATTGTCGATGCGAACGGGGAGCCCATCTTGTTCGGCGACATTCTGTATGGTGAGGATGGGCGTGCATGGACTGTTCTCGGACCGAGTAGCAAACGCTGGCTATTTGTCAGCGGGATGAATGTCGATGGCGAACCGGTCAAACAACTTGTCATGACGAAATGGTTGACTCGTACACCTTGTAAGGCAGAAGAGAAGTAGTGCGATCTCAAACTGATAGGTCTAAAGAGTCGTCTTTTTCGGGCGACTCTTTTTTAAGTCAGATAACCGGTGGGCTGTAGACTGGTTAAAGGGGAAGGTCAACTAAATGGCAAAGCTAATCGTCGGTCAAAATGACCTAGCGACAGTCAATCCGGATTTGGCAGCGGAGTGGCATCCGACGAAGAATAACTGCCTTCTACCGACGCAGGTGACTGCCGGATCCAACCGAAAGGTCTGGTGGAAAGGAACGTGCGGGCATGAATGGGAGGCTGTAATCGGAAATAGGAGCAGGGGAATTGGATGTCCCCATTGTTCAAAGAGACATGTCGTCGAAGGCGTTAACGACCTCGCCACGGTGAATCCAAGTCTGGCCGCCGAATGGCATCCCACGAAGAACGGTAGGCTTCGCCCGATGCAGATTGCCGGAAAATCCAATAAGAAGGCGTGGTGGCTGGGAAAGTGCGGACATGAGTGGGAGGCTGCCATATATTCAAGGGCGGCAGGGAAAGGCTGTCCCTATTGCTATGGCAAAAAGGAAAGGTAGTGCAAAATGGAAAAAGCGGCGATCGGTACCAATGATCTCGGGATGCATATTGTCATCAGGCCTATTTCAAAGGTCCTTTTCTCGAAAGACGAAACCGTTGGATTGGTAGAATAAATCAAGAAACGCGGAGTGCGCCTATCGGCTTGCCAGAGCCGGCGCCCTATGTGGGCAGATACGCATTGAGGATCGCGCCTCGCAACTTGAGCCGTCCTTGCAGGGGCGGCTCAAGTCATTTAAAGGGTCAGATTAACGACTCGGGATGATATGCGCGGTTGCCAAACTCTGGATTTATCGTAACAGCCGTAATGCAAAAAAGACCCCGGATTAAACTCCGAGGTCTTTCTTTTTACCGGTAAATTCTCACCGCTAGTGCCATAGTACTATGGTACAATTTATTTACCGAATGTAAGAGGAGAGGAACGATGCACATTACTCCCAGTGGCCGGCGACGTCGACAACCCAATGTTGTCCCGTAGCCTGCTGTTCATAATGTCCCTGGTCCTCAGAGGTGGTATACGAATCATTGATTGCAGAACCGCCGTTAGGATGCTGTGCATCGCCAAAAGTAGCGTGAGCGTGAGCGTCCATTTCGGCTGCAGATCCAAATGCCGTGTGGCATGCACTGCAGATCCAACGTTCATGGCGCGTATAAACCACATTCGGCACCCAGACCTGGCTGTAATCTGTCTCCCAGTGGCCCTGCTCGGCAACCCACTTCTTCTGGCTGCCGCCGTTGGAAGAGGAATTGTTGCTGCCGGAACTCTGCGAATTGCCGGAATTCTGCTTGGACTGGGAGGAATCGCCCTTGTTGTCCGACTTCGAGGAATCGGAAGACTTGTTATCCTCCTTCTTGGAGTCATCGGACTTCTGGTCCTTGTCGTCGGATTCTTTCTTCTCCTCGGTCTTGGTTCCAGTCGAGATAGGGGTTCCGTCCGGTTTCTTCACGGTACCGGCATTCTGGTCATAACCCTGGTCATGCACGCCATCGGTGGACCAGATGTCATCGGCGATCACATGTCCGCCGGATCCGTTGATGATGTCGACTGTTGATCCTCCGGTCGGTGCCTTTGTGACATCGTATGCGACGGCGACCTTGATGTTGCCGTCCTTGTCAGTGGTAACCCACGTCACATCGACGGCACTGACGCCCTTGATTTTCTTTCCGTTGAGTACGGCAGCGAGGGCGGCGGATCGGCGTGCGGTCGAATCGACCATCTTGGCTGCATCGTCCTCGGAAACCTGGGTCACGAGGACGCGGCCGCTTTTGGCATCGACCCGTACCTGGTCAGAAGCGATCGACAGATCGGCATCGTCCAGCTTGAGCGTCGAGCATAGCTTGGCGATATCGGAAGTCGACAGATTGTCCGTCTTTTCCTCAGAGTTGTCCTTGACCGGTGCGACGGTTTGCTCCTGCTCGGCCGGCTGAGTGTTCGCTGTCTTATGGGAACTCAACGCGAATGCGCCGATACCGAGACCGGCGATGAGCACGACGCCTGCGGCGATCGCGATGATCTTCTTGCGCCCGCCTCGATCACCGGTCGGCGTATCCTCATACATCGGAAGTTCCTCGGTGAGGCCGGCATCGTTCGCGTCGGCGGTGGGGATGGGGTCTGTCGGTTTCATATCGCCGCTATCGTAAACGGGCGGCTCGTTGTTCATGTTCATATCATCCATTTGCATATCCTCCTTATGCTGTCTTTGGTGCTTCATCCTGGATGGATGAATTCGGGAGCGGTGCGATCTGGACGATCGGCTTGCTTCCCTTCAGGACGACGACCGTTTTGCCAGTCGTCGCGACGTCTTTTGCGATGCGGGAGAAATCCCGTTTGACTTGTGAGATTCCAAGCATCGGTGGAATATCGCTGTCCATTGTATCGCCTTCTAAAACTGAACCCGTAACTATATCTATAGTTCTTATACCACAATAGCGCTGTTTTTAACTTCCTTTTTTGAGTTATTTTTAGCTCAATTGAAAGAAATAGCTCTATTCGTGTATGTAGTATTATACCACGTTTGTACTGTGGTACAAGTGTCAAAGGCTTTACTGGGCGAAAATAAGAAGCGTTCTCGCTCGACCGCCCGTATTCATCGAAGAGCAGGTGACGAGTGTGATTGCGCGGGTTGCGTTTGCAATCGTGGCGTCGCAGTCATCGCTGACGGCGGTCGCATCTTTTTTCATATCCGAAAGCCACGACCGTACTTCCTCTGCGGAAGAGAAATCGAACGTCTGGATTGGCTGGTATTTCTTGTCGACTGACATCGCCATGACCGGCTTGAGCATCTGCCGTCCTTTATCGGGAGTGAACCAATACATCTCGCCGATCTTGTCGAATTCCGCTTGCCTATAGGTCGCGAAAATAGGGGAGAAGATCTGACCGGTAAACCCCATGTGGTGTCCGTATACGAGTGCGTGCGCACCGTCTGCCGTACACCTTGCGTCCAGGTATGGGCAACCGGCGAATGACGGGTTACGGTCGAAATCGTGTCTCAGATAGAAGTCCGCGGGGTCTCCCTTACGTGTATTTACGACGGGAAAGTCGATAGTTGTTCCCTCGACCCTGAGCCACGCCGCGATATCCTGATTACGGCCGCGGAGCATGGACCAGTCGATTCCGTCTGCCGTCTGAACCTCAGCGTCCTTTGCGAGGCTATCGTATTCCCAGCCTTCTTTAACCGTCTCTCCTCCCAGCAGAAGGGCTGCGGCCGAGGATAGGATGCAGATACCTAGCAGTATCCCGTTAACGATTCTGCTTATCCTTTTTCTTTTCGTCATATTCAGTTCCTTTCCTTTTTAGTGAAAAAGGGGCCACCGGGTTACCCCGAATAGCCCCTTCAGTAGGCGATGGAAGCCCCTCTTAAAGGTTACTCCATCATATCGTCGGCGTCATCGATTTGATGGCGCTTGCGGTAGATATACGTACCGCCCGCACCGGCGGCGACGGCAGCCGCGATTGCGGCGCCGATCAGGATGTTGCGGCCGGTTTGAGCCATCGAGGACTTGTCGCTGGTGACGGTGACGGTCTGGTTCGCATCGTCGATGTCCTTGTGCTCGGCAACGGTCTTGTCGACGGTTGTCTTCTCGCCGGTCTCCCTGTCGGTTTCCGTTTCCTTGGTGGTCAGCGTCTCGAATGCCACGAGATCGTGGCCGTCCAGATGCGTCGTATCGACGGTGAACTTGACCTCAACGGTGCCGTCCTTCTCCTCCGGAGTGAAGGTGACGCTCGAGCTGAGTGGGTT
>OLPG01000928.1_pt1 | contig 26671 bp, 45 predicted proteins | sample 1672311 | NCBI WGS metagenome assembly OLPG01 (sample SAMEA3136670, study PRJEB25190) | human gut metagenome | biome: human gut; feature: human-associated habitat; material: faeces | place: Austria | collected 2013 | reverse complement strand
GAATAATTGCTTTAAATTTATAATTTGCCCAACTGTAATTGTTAGCAAAACGAATATTGTTTACATTCAAAATGAAATACGTAGAGTAGAACGTTCCCGTATTCCCACCAGAATAATAAACAACTGGGAATCTATAGAAATCTTCTCCGTTTGTACATGTGACTTCATAATCAATGAATTCACCCAAATTAATGATTGAGTGATCTATGGTGCTTACACCAACCCTAAGTCCAGTCCATGTAATTATTTTTTCATAGATTTTTTTACCATCAATCCAATATTTTCCCGTCCAATGTTCATCTGTAGACATTTGTAGATTAAGCAATTCATTTCCATTTTTATCAATAAGTTTTGGCATGTTGACATCTAGGTTAAAACTAACCTAAATGCTTTTCACCACCAATCTTTTTAAAGAATGAGAAAAGGCACTTCGTTGTACCTTTCCTATTTTTGGTAAGTTGTGTGTGTGTGTGTGTGTGTACAACGCACTCACGTGTTTCAAAATCTTTCATATTTTTCTCCTTCCAAAGAAAAAAGAGCAGAAATCAATCTACTCTTTGTAATATACTGCATCGTCTAATGTGCTTTCTAATTCACTGACTGTCTTTTCAAGCTGTCCAACTCGCTTTTGCAATGAGGTTAATTGGGATTTCAAAGCAAATGTATCTTTTAACTTTGTCATGAAAGTTTTTAAAATATCACTTGTTAGAAACTTAGTGCTATTAGCTGAAACAGTTGTTGAAGATGCATGTTCACTTACGTTTGAAAACAAAACTTTCTTAAAGAAATCTTTCATATATAAGACCTCCTAGTTGATTATGCTCCAAATACTTCAGTCCACATTGCATTTAATTCAGCATCAGCCATTACTACTAATTTAGTATTGATAGCTGAAGTTACTTGTGCTGCAGTTTGATATCCTGAATCATTTGTTAATGATGATACTTTTGTTGGAATATCAGTCTTTTTAGCATAAGAGCTTAGATCCATTTCTCTTGAACCTAATTTTTCAAATTTAGAATTGATATAGATGTATTCATCATAGATGTTGTTATTTGAACCGCTATTAGCAACTAAATAGATAACACCTTTTTTACCTGTTGAAGGTAATGCTTCAACGACCGAGTAATCGATTTGAGTTACCCCTGAAACTGCTGAAGCAATTTCTTTTGTTACATCAGCTGATTTAGCATAAGCAGATAAATCTACATTTACAGCTTTCGATGAATCAGGAGTTAAAGCTGTACCATTTACTTTTACGCTTTCAATTTTGTTTGCTTGAGCACCAGTAGCAACACCGTTTAATTTTGTTTTATCAGCATTTGTATAGTCATTTGTAGATAGACCTTTACCAGTTTCTTTTGCTACAAATTTCCCTTCTCCCCAAGCTTTAATTTTTCCTAGGGCTGTTTTTAAAATTGAATCAGTTACAAAACTCATAATATATCTCTCCTTCTATTTATTTTTTTATTCAAATACTTCTTTCCACATATTGTCTAATTCATCATCAGACATTTCTGTGGCTGTTCCCTGCATATCTTTCCATGCAAAGTCATAATCGATATTGCTTGCTTTTTGCAATACTTGGTCTTTATTACCACCTGCAGGAAGAGTCGCAAGTTCTTTTTGTTGTAATTCTTGTTTTAAATTAATTAATTGTTCATACAGCAACTTCATGTTTGGATCCATTGGTTGTTGTTCCTTATCATCCTGATCATATTCGACATCTTCGATTTTCAATCTAAATGGTTCAAATGTCTTAGTAGAATTATTATCACTGTTTCTGCCAATCAATGTACAGGTTAATACCCCTGCTATTTGAGTAAGATTTTCTCCAATGATAAACAGATTTTGAAGTAATGGTATTTCAGTTACTTCATCGTCCATATCTACTTTCAAGTAGAAGTTCCAGCCATCAATGAATAGATTTTTGTTGGTGAATTTGACAGCTGTATTGTTGCTATCATACTTTCTTCCAGCATAGAAGATATTTCTAGTACATGAATGTGATTGATTTTCATTCAGATAGATTTCAATAATTCTCATATGTTAACCCTTGTAAAAGATTGCATCACTAAATGAATTGACTGTCCTAGCAATTCTATCGACACCTGAAATATTGATTCCATTCAAATGAACTCTGAACAATTCAATTTGACGTAAAGCACCACCGTTTTCAAGATCATCTTTTGTTAATGACGGAACTGTTTCTTGTTCTCCAGGTGTACCTTGGATGACAACAATATCGTGTGATTCTCCGCTTTCATCAATTTTAAATTGAGCAACGATACAATCGCAACGTTTCATGTTTTGAGTACCATTTTCAATTGGCACATCGCAATACATTCCTGGTTTGATTCTAAGAAAATGTCCTTGGTTGATAAGCAATCCATCAGCAATCCTTATTTTGTTATTGCTGACAATAGAAGCTTTCATTTGATTGCCTTTTGTAAAAATACCATCAGCTGAATATAGAGCATCAAACAAATATGCATCGATACTTGCAGATACTTCTTTTCCTGTTAATGTAATTGCCTCAACTGCATCACTTGAACTTGCCATCTAATCACCTACCTTATAATCAATGTCGCAGTCTGTATAGTCTTTTTCAAACGTACATTTGACTATCTTTTGAACAATAGGTTTTTGCATAGAAATACCTGTTATGTATTCTTTTGCTCCTACGATATCACCAATTTCAGGTGACAAATTATCAAACGTAATTTCTAAAGAGTTATCAGTCTGTGCTTCTTTTAATTTTGTTTTGGTTCCATCTATTAATTCTTGAATGCTTTCAACATTTGAATAGTCATATGTCATTGTATTCAGTTCACTTGGAATCATAGAGTCATCATCAATTTCACTCAATTCTAAATATTGATCATTGATTTTAAAGACATGAACAACCTGCCTTTCTTGCAAATCGCCTTTGCCTAATCCAATACAATGATTACATTGATTTATATCTTTTTTAGCGATAATCTGCAGATTGTAATCATTGTCGAATTGGAGTTTTTCGGAATAATTGATAATAGGCTCAACTGAAAGTTCAATCTGTCCATCTTTATTCCAAATAAGTTTAAGTTTGGCATTTGCATCATTTAGCATTGTTTCAAATGCCTGCAACGTGTTGTAATAACGTGCCTGATAATTAATAGTTATTCCACTATCTTCTTGCGAAACAACAAAAAAATCAGCCAGTTTCTTTTTTAAACTTACTGATTTAGATTTATTTTCAATATAATTGAAAAAATCAGTTGATGAATTGATATATTCTCGAATGCATTCGTTTGCTTCACCTATGAATTCATAGTATTCATCAGTTCTTTTTTTAGGCTGAATAATATCATTTGCTAGCAATTTTCTTGGGCATATACCACCTATTTTTACTTCTTCAGCCTCAGTATCTATTTCGATACTTTTTACTATCCCACCAAATTCGGTACCGACACAATAAAACCTGCTGTCATATGTCAATTTGCGGTCCCAGCTGTCCGTTGAAACAGTTATTTCAAAGTCGTTCTTGGCTTTGTCATATATTCCAATTTCCAAGTCTAGGCTGCAATTTAACAATGGTCCCTGTTCAATTCCGTTAGGATCCGTGTAGATGAACTCCATCATCATTCATCACTCTCCCATTTCGGTTCACTTCTTGCATCGTAGACAACGATATCAAATGAAAAAGAGTTGTTCCAAACGACAATATTTGTATCAGGTGGGATGGGAACATACAATCTGTTGTCTTTGTTCCTGTCATTGAAAACATTGATTTCATCACCGTGTGCTGTGATTTTTACAGCTTTCTTTTTCATTGTATCAATTTCAAGTCTTTCATTTGCTTCAAGCGTCGTATTGATTTGATAAAGGTTGTCTCCTATTTTAATGGCTGGGTCTTGTGCTGGACCATATATTCTTAATAAAATATCATTTTCAACGACTCCAATATTTCTGACTGTCATTTGTCCTTCGCTCGCACCATAGACATAAGGATATTTATAGGAATACTTCTTTGTTCCAGTTTTTCTTCCTTCACCACTGCTGTAAAAACGGTAGGTATCTTCCTTGATCCATTTAGTTGAATCAGTTACCAGAGTTAAATCTACCTTTGCGTATGGAAGAATATATGACTTCATGTCTTTTTGGTTTTTAAAGATATTGCACTCTATATAGTAGTCATTATAGAAGAGTTTTCCTTTGACATTGCTTACGTTATCTACATCAAATATCTCAACGAGTCTATTTAGAGCACTGTAGAAGTCTTTTTGATTTTGGCTAAAGATATCTACACTAACCTTTTTCGTTTCGACATCACGATAAAAGCGTGTGACCCTTCTATTTTCAGTTTCATATGACCATTCAAAATTGAAAAAGTCAGTTTCTTCAATATGATAAGGAGCACTTAACAGATCTATTTGCTCATTGTTTGAATTGACATAATATACTTTCATAAGCGCTCCTTTCTAAATAATTCTGGCAAATTCACGCTTGTCTACTTTGAAAGACATTCCACTGTTTTTAATTGCTTTAGCAGTTGAATTTCCCATCTTATCATAATCAATTTTTAATTCATTTGTGACATTGCTTTCAAATGCTGTTTGTCTTGCGATATCAAGATTTGTTTTCAGTTCGATATCATCCAAATTGAAGTTCATGATACCATTCAAGTCACTTGTCATTTTTTCAAGTTCTTTGTTCATAGATTTTTGAGCTTTTGGCATGGCCACTTCAAAACCTACCGCAATACCTGGTGGTAAGAATTTACCAATGGCATCTCTCATGACTTTTGAAGGTGAATGAATGCCAAAGAATCCTTTGATACCATCTACAACACCATTTGCAAAATCGCCAATCTTGCTAAGCAACCAGTCTTTTGCATTCTTGATACCGTTCCAGATACCTTCCACGATATTTTTACCAATATCTGCCATTTTACCAGGCAATCCAACAAGAGTATCAACAATACCATTCCATAGTGATTTGGCTGCTTCAATTCCTTTTGAACCCATCTTGACAACGAATTCAGCAACCTTTCCAATAGCATTTGACAATACGTTCCAAATTTGCCCAGGTAATCCTGTAACAAAACTGATGATGCTTGATACAAAGTTTGACCCTGCTTCATATCCTTTGGAAATCAAATTCAAAGCAAACTCAGCTACTTTTCCTATGATATCAGTTATGTATGTCCAAAATTGACCAGGCAACTGAGAAATCCAAGAAATAAAACCTGTTACGAAATTTGGAACATCAACCGTTACAAATTCAACAAATTTCATTCCAAGATCTACAATCAATGCAATGATATATCCTATAGCATATCCTATGTTGTAAGGAAGTTCACTAAAGAAACTGACCACTGAATCAACAAATCCGCTTACAGTTTCTATGAAACCATTAAATGCTTCAGGAATCGTTTCGGTAAAGAAAGATGCAATCGTCTCGCCAATGCCAACAAAGAATTCAACAATTGAATCGCCGACACCTTGGAATGTTTCAACAAGGCCATTGAATGCTTCGGGCAATGTCTTGGTAAAGAATGGTACGAGTATATCAGCTACACTTTGAAATGATGCTTTGATATTTTCCCATTGCTTTGTCCAAAATTTTCTGAATTCCTCACTTGTATTCCATAAATAAAGGAATCCAGCCACTAATGCCGTGATACCTACTACAAGCATCCCAACAGGACCTACATCCATTGCTACACTCAATAATTTTTGTGCTGCCGCAAGACCTTTTGTAGCAACATCAGCTGCAGTAGTAATAGCTTTATATGTAGCAATTGCTGTAGCAACAGTTACGATTATTCCTGAAATAGGGGAAAAATTATCTAATACAACACCTGCTATATCGTAGAACAAATCACCTAAAGGCTGTAACTGATCTTTGACCTTTCTAACTTTTGATTCCAATTCTTGCATTGGAGTCGTTGTTTCATCAGCAAACTGTTGTCCTTTTCCTGAAACATCATCAAAAGTAGTTCCAACACTATTTAACGCTTTTGCAAATGTAAGGTTAGCATCTTCTCCCATCGTTCCGAAAGCAGTAGCTGACATTGTCAATGCTTTTTGTTGATCATCACATTTAGTAATGTCACTTACGATACTGTCGATAACATCCTTTTGAGTGGCTTTTCCATCCTGCCATGCTTTGAATGTCTTTTGTGTTTCGCTTGAAAATGAACCTAGAGCACCCTCAATAGTTCCATCAGCTAAACGAGTAGTTACTTCATTGATGGCATCATTTACCTTATCGAGATTATACGCTCCACTATCGGAGCCATTTTTCAATAATTGGAAATATTCACTTGCTGAATATCCCGCTTGAGAGAACTTTCCTGAATACTCTGAAATGTTATCTCCTAGTTCATCAGTCCAGTCCAACCCTTCTTGAGTACCTGCAATGATATAATCCATTGCTTCTTGCGCAGTCAATCCAAAGTTTTTCATCAATCCTTTGACACCACGCAAGGTTTCATTCATGTCTACATCGAATGTATCTTCAAGAATGATTGCTTGTTGTGTGATGGAATTAAGTGTTCCATCATCCATATCACCTAAGTTACGTTTGATACGAACGACGGCTTCGGCAACTCGGTCCATGCTTTCACCGAGACCGGCCTCATAAACATCCTTGATGACCTGTGCGGTTTGTCTCGCTTGGTCATCTGTTTCTCCTAGAGCGCCTTTGACACGTGCAACTGAATCTTCAAAATCTTCATAGACTTCTTTTCCAATTTCAGTTCCTTGTTTAATTGCTTCTCCTATTGCTAGATATCCTGCAATCTTTGCACCGAATGATTTGATTTTATCTTCCATTTCTTGAAGCTTTTTCTCAAAATCATCAGAGTCAGGAGGCTCAATAGGTTTTGGCTTGCTTTTTTTGTTTAAGAAATCATCTATCTTTTTCTTTACATTGTCTATTTTAGATGTTGCTTTATCTTCAACATCAACTTTACCATCAACATCTATAGCTTTTTCAACTGCAGATGCTTCTGATTTTACTGTCTGGGCACTCTTTTCAAAATTGGAAGTGTCCATTTTTGCGCTACATTCAACTTTTGCATTGTCAGTAGCTTCTTTTGAAAAGCTTTCAACCTCGTTTGATGCTTCATCAAGTTTCTTTTCCAGTTTTTTAGTATCAGCATCAACATCAGGTTTAGCTTCTTTTTGTGATACATCTTTAGCAAATTTATCTACTTTTTTGTCAGCTGTATTGAGTTTCTTATCAACGTTTTTATCGTTGATTTCTAAGTCAATAACAACTTTACCATCTGCCATCATACCACCTGCCTTTAATTTATTCTTTTGGAATTCCTAACGATTCAAACAATTCTGCTTCGATTTCTTCCTGAGTTCTTTGGAATGGGTCTCCCTGTTCTTGAATAGCATAGTAATCTTGAAGTTCTTTCATTCTTGCACGTTCCTTCTTGTCCTTGATTTTTGATAGATCCGCAGTTCTATATCCAACAACCTGAACGAACTTGGTATCATCATTCAAACCATTCAGCAATGCCTTGAATTCCCACCAGTGCATATTGGTTCTCAATAGATTTATGCCATACTGCTGCATGAATGCAGCAAAGATAAGGTCCATATCATAATCAAAAAGAAACCCAACTTTTTTATTAGGTTTCTTCTCAGGCTTATCCGGTTTATTACATTTGTAGAAATCAAGAATTCCTTTCAGCAATTCCAATGAATCAACATTTTCCATGTACAATTCATAGTTTGGAATCACCAAATCAAACAGCATAGGAATTTTATAATTTTCATCAACATACTTGTCAGAAACGATACAAGAGAATTGAATCCACGTTCTAAAATCAGTTCTTATTTCTATTTCTTGATTTTCTATTCTTATTGTTTTTTGAAGATCTCTTTTGTCTAGAATTAACATAATCTTTTAACCCGTATTTGTTTTTTGTGTAATCCATTTGCTTTTGAAGGTTTCCAAATTCCTTTGTAAGTGAGTTTAAACTGTCAAGCTCATTTTTGATTCTGTCTTGCTTTTCTTTTTGGCGTTCAGTCGTAGCGTGTTCATCAAACTTGGCTTGAATTTCTTCCGCAAGAGCTAGGATTACATAGTAAGGCTTTAAATCATCCTTATCAAAAAGATAATCGTATGATCCTTTTCCTAACAATTCATCAATGACGACTTGACAGTCTTCAATAAAGGTATCGTCAATTGTACGATTGCCTCTGTATTTTTTGATGAACTTGTCAATCAGCAAATGATTATCGATATTGTCAGCATCGATACTGAAAATACGATCTTTAATTTTTACATCGAATAAATTCTCTTGAATCTTGATTTCTAACATAGTAATAATCCCTTTCCTATTTGATTTCTATTTGTTTGCTGGTGTTGATGACGCACCTGATTGAGGTGAAGCAGCTGTAAATTTACCAGTTGTGTAGTCATATTCACCTGCAGTAAATTCACCAGTGGCCACATTGTATTGGCCATGTTCTGAAGCACCTTTTTGAGCAAAAGTTCCTTCCAATGCGATTTTCCCTCCACCTTCACCAGAACCAGGATTAGATGGTTGAATTTCATATTGTCTGTGATGTGCTGCAAAACATCCAGTTGAACCTTCAACAGGTGCCCATGTTTCAATTTCATATTCATCAAACATGGAACCAATAATTTCTTTTTTACCAACTTCATAGATATGACGAACAAACTCATTGCCAGGAATCAATTCACCTGAATATGAAACCGATGGTGTGTATGCCATCATGTTTGAGTGAGAAGTCTTTTCATTGATATATTGTCCGTCATCTGTTGAAGGATCTACAGCTTGTGTCCAATCCGTTAAACCAGTACCAGCCAATACAGGCTTTGATACACCATCGAATTTGACATAGTGTAGGTTTTCATGACGGTTTACTACAGTATTTCTTAATGTTTGTGCCATTATTCAAAAGCTCCTTTCTTGTAGTAAGTTAATTGATAAAGTGCTGAAAAATTAGCAATGCCATTGTCATAGGTTTCAACACCAGGATTGGCAATCATTTCTAATTTCTGTGGAACTATATCATCAGGAAAAACAATGTTTTCAAATTTATTCATTGTTTCCATTTCAAATTGGTTTGCTAAATCATCCAGAACATCAGTAATTTTTTTGACACTCTTTTCAGTTTTAGCTCCTGATTGAAAATTAATATAAAAAGGCAATACCGCAGTATAGCCTCCTATGATGTTTTCATTTATTTTTTCAGCACGATTAGATATTCTTTGAACCATGATTTGGTCATTCTTGTTAGAGGTAAAGAAATCTAATTTCCACATGTTTTTTTGTACATTTTGAATATCCAACTTCTTGCAAAAGTCATAGATACAATCCAATACCCTATTGTATTCTTCATATGTCAGTTTTTTATTTGATTTATTTTCCATTTCTAAACACGTCCTCTACACTTTTAATCCATTTCTTGATGTTTGCTTTCTTTGATTTTTCAAACCATTTGGCAGTTGCCTTTGGATGACGTGACTTGTCAAAGTTCATCCCTGTACCTTTATACACATGTTGCGCATAATCAGTATCGTAAATGACTTGTTTCTTTTCTTTGGCATTATCTCCAATATCAGGCGTTTCTCTCAAGTGGGTGTGATCCAGATTAGAAAAAGGAACATAAGGATCAGTATCTCTTATTACAGAATTCTTAAGAGTATGATAGGCTTTCTCCTTAGTCACTTCTAAATCCTTCCTTACTCGAGAAAAGTCAACATCAATAGAAATCTTCAAGAAGCATACACCTCAATGAACTGGATTTCTTTCGTTCCTGGCGGGCGATAACAGGCATATTTATTGATTGAATAGACATTGGTTGTCTTTTTCAATTCATCATAGTCCGTTTCTTTTACCACATCCAGGACAAAATAATCTTCATTTCCAATCGTAAAAGTATTCTTTTTTGACTTGTAATCATGCTGATCAACAAATGTAAGCTCACCACAATCACTCAAATCAATCGTTAAAAGAACACTGTCCGCATCAGAAATACCCTTGTTTGATTGTGTAATACCATAGTTTTCATCAAAGCCAACGTTTTCAAAAACGTATGGAATAAAAGTATCTTCATCAACTTTATGAATCAAAGTAACAGTAAAAGGCCTTAAAATACGAGGAGAGCTAATCATATCGTTTGGCCACCCTGCACATAAGACCTTTTCTTCTCAATTCACTTTTAATCATATAAGCTGAGACGGATGAAAAAGGAACACCATTGAATTTGTTGCCCCTATCGCCATAGCTATAATTAAATCCGTCTTTTGATACGCTTTGCAAGTCCAAATCGCTTGTGCCATTTAGAGCATTCAAACCACCATTTGCTCGAAGATAATCGATTTGATAGCATACTGCTCGTTTAAGCTCCAAACAGTAATAATCGATATTTTTTTCTAATGCCCATGGTGCAATGAATTGTTCAGCGTAACCCTTGACTAAATCAATTACAGGTTCAACAAGGTCCTCAAATTCAGGCTGACATATTTTTCCTTTGAATGTATCTACGTAATATTCATATGAAACCTTCATACTATTCTTCTGCTGTATCTTTCTTAGCTTTAGATGCTTTTGCTGGAGTTTTAGCATTTGCTTCTAATCCTTCAACTTTTGTTGTCAATTCAGCGTTTTGTGCTTCTAATTCAACGATTCTTGCATCTTTTTCTTTAATTTGTGCTTTTAAAGATGAATATTCTCTTTTAAAATCCGCTAAAGAAACTGGATCACCTTTTTTAATGACTTCACCAGATTCTTCATCAATATGATCATAACCACGAGCAACATAGTCATCAACTCTATGCGGCTCGATTGTAAGGATTCTATTTCCTTTTCTTACTTGTGACATAGATCATCCTCCTCTTTATTATTTTTCAACTGCAAATTGGATTGCATTTACTTTTTTCTTTAAAACAAATACATCTTCATGAGATTCTTCATAGTAGACCCATTTACCTTCAGACATTGCAGATGGTTCATCTAATTTGGCAAATTCATAGTTGATTGGTGTAATGACTGCTAATGGATGCACCATGAACATTTTGATTTGTTTTGCAGAACCTGCAGCTTTATATCCTTGTGTGAAGTCATAAACAGTTTTCATTAATTCTGATGGAACTTCAACGATTTTAACCAAGTCTAAGTTAGCGATAGTTCTGTTTAATTTATTTTCTGCATCACCAATGATTACAGTTCTAGCTAATTTTTCAGCTTGTTTTAACATTGCGTTGTAAACTGGTGTGATGTATAAGATTCTTCCTGTAGATGGAACACGTGCTTCTGCCATGGCAATCATCATCTTATCGAAATATTCTAAGATATTTGCTGCTGTGATTTCATCAGTAATAGGAGTTTGACCTAATTCTTGATATTCAGCATAGATTTTAGAAACACAATATACATCCATTTCAGGGAATTTTTGTTCTTGGTTGAATGTTTCAGTAATATTACCGATTGAAGCAACCAAATTTGTTTGGTCAATATCTTTTGGATGTACCAATGTAGACCATTTTCTTTCATTAGTTAAAGTTAATGGTGTCCATGCGTTATTGTAATTTCTAGATGCAGTGGCAATTGTATCTCTTGTTGAATCTACACGTCCTGTAGTTTCTAATGTTGGAATTTCAATTGTTCTTGCATTGACCCATCTATATTTTTGGTTATTTGGAGTATTGAATAAATCTCCGAAATAAAGCGCATAAGGCCAAGCTTGTTCTAACGCTTGTTGATATGCATGTGCATAGTTTACTGCTGCCATATTTAATTTCCTCCTGATCTGTTATTCTTTTGGCATTGCTCTAACACCTGCAAAATGGAAACCGAATGCATTTGCATTGTTTTCTCCTCCAGGTGCTCCTTTAGAAGCAGTACCTTTTGTAAATGTTGGTAATGAAGGTTCATCTTTAGTTTTTTCAACAACGAATGCTCCTGCATCCGATTCTTTTAAACCATTGATATATTCATCCGCTCCAATGAATTTGCCGTCTTTCAATTCAAAGTTTTGTTCCTTGAATTGAGAAATGATTCCACGTTTGGCACTTTCAGAAGTAAAGTTCATTCCTGCAAAGTATGAGTTAGTAGCAAAGTCTCTTTCTTGTTGAGTCAATTTATTGTTCAACTCTGCAGTTTCATCCTTATATTTCTTTTCCCATTCAGCAGCGGAATTCTTGATGCCTTCAATATCCATATCCTTGTATGATTTGATTTGCTTATTCGCATCATTCAAGGAGTTTTGAGCTGATTCATATTTTGTGTTCAATGTTTCTAGCTCTTTTGTTTTTGATTCGACTTCCTTGCGGTATTTTTCAATGTCATTACCGTTTTCAGTCATGATTTGATTAACTTGTTCATCTGTTAATCCTAAATTCTTTAAAAATTCTCTTTTCATAAGATCCTTTCATTCACTACGCTTTAGTACGCTGGTTGCATCAGCCTGTGTGGTTGCAGTTTTACGAGTTGCCCACCTCAAAATTTTTGTTTTATTCATGTCTTGCTATGTTGTTTTCAGTTTTTGGGTACAAAAAAAGGAAATATCAGTCTCTATTGCTGTATTTCCTTTTATTTCTCTCTAGTGCTTTTGTTTTTGGTTTAGGTGGCGGTACATAGCAATCGTATTTTTCGTGACGAATACGACCGCAAATCATACACATGTACTGTATCTTCTTAACAATAACGTGTCTTTTCTTATCAAAATATTGAATAGTATGATATTCAAATTCTTGATGATGATGTGGTCTTAATCCTTCAGCCATTGAAAAACACCTCCTTTCTTCCAAAATTGCGTATAGAAAAAGCGAGTCTTTTGAACTCGCTTCATATTCATATTTAATTGTTATAATCCAAATTCATTGCCAACTGACTGTTATATTCTTTGATTTTCAAGCTTGTATTGACTTCAGGAGACCATGATTCCAAATAATTTTTAGCATTTTCATAATCAGTCTTTAGTGTATCTCGATATGAGCCTAATTTGAAATACTTTTTATAGTCTCTCCAAATGTTGCTGAAAAGCTTTCTGCTCATTAATTGGTAAGCTCTTGAATCAATACCGCCTAGTGCACTAATTACAGTTGTTTTAGCAATTCTTTCAAGCGTATATTGTTGTGAACTGTCAATCGTTGTTGATTTTTCTAAATCAGATACCTTTTCTTCGAGAACATCAACTCTTTGAGCTGTCTCTTCTTGAACCTTAACACTCAAGAACAAGATTTCTCTATCAGTTTTTGGAAGTTTGATTTTTTGTTCCATTTCAGCAAAACGATTAACATATTTAGCAGTGAAGATTACACCTTTTTCACCAGTCAATTTGTTTGCTACCATTTCACAACCTTTCTTGGTTAATAGGTAGCAATCTCTTGGTTTGCCTTGAGCATCTTGATATTCACTAGGGATAAAGAAATCTAGCGGGCGCAATTTTGCGCCGGCTAAAATGCCCTCATAATTACGGACTTTTTTCAATAAGTCCTTATGTTGAATACCAACCATTTCAGCAACTTCTCTACTGTCTATTGTTTCAATTGCTGATGTGTTAATCAATTCATTATCCATTAGCTCTTCCATATTGACAACCTCCTTTGTTAATTGTTTTTTGAATGTTTCTTGTTAAATCATTGCATTTATAAATGTTTGATCTAATATCTTCTTCTAACGTTTCTAATTGACATTGGATGATTGCCATAACATTTGCAACATCTTGTTTGATATCATTTCCATGGTCACATGCATCACATGTAACAATGACCATTGAATTAATTCTTTCTAAATCATTCAATTTGTCATCTAAATCACTAATTATACTAATGATTTCATCTAATTCTTCTAACATAACTTTTACCTCTTTCTTTTTGATTGAATTTCTAGGCAAATAATGTTAAAATGCTTTTGCCTAGATGGTTTAATAGAGAGGATTGTTTTAGTCGACATCTCTCTATTTTTTTATACCTAAATCTCTTTTTATCAATGTGGTTATATAGCCTTTTATGGTTTGACCATTTTCGGTTGCACGAATTTTTATTTGCTTATGTAACTCTTCATCGATTTTAAGTATTAAGTTTTTCATAGCTGTCCCTCCTTTCAAAATATATATTATCAAAATAAATATATAGTGTAAAGTATAAATATATAATTTAAACATATTAAATGACATTTATTTAAAAAGTATATATAATATACACAAGGAGGGTTTAATATATGGATAATTCAATAATATCAAAAAATATCAAAACCATTCGTCGTGATAAAATGATGACCCAAAAAGAATTTGGTAAATTAATTGGAGTAACTCAAGCTACATTGTCTACCTACGAGCAAGGCCTTAAAATGCCTAATACTGATACACTGTACAATATCGCCGAAAAATGTGATATATCTATGGATTGGTTATGTGGTAGAACCAATCTAAAAAATATTGAAAATTTTGATTCGTATAGTGATGTATTCAAAACTATTGTTAAACTATGTAAAAGTGTCAAATTTTCAATAATCGAAGATTCTAATAATGTTTACAAAAACGATGTATCACAGCACTATCTTGAACCAGGAAATACGATTGTTAATGATTTTCTAAATCGCTGGCGTAAAGTTAAAGAAATTTACGATGACAAAACCATAGATGAAGAAACTTACGATACTGTTGTAAATTCGCTTATTGAACGATATAAAGATATTGAAATCATTTACGATGATGACAAGCTCTAACTCAAATGAGTAGGAGCTTTTTTATTTTTTTATATCATTTCATACCTTTTTATACTCTTTCATATCTTTTCATCCAAAATAAAAAGCCACTTGTTTGTGGCTTGATAATTTCTAAAGATTAGAAGTATTTACCAATATTTCTTCATCCTTAAAAAGTTCTTCAATTAATTTCATAAGTTCAGCAAATAATTCAGGAGTTACCGAACCGACTACAATATAATCAAGTTTATCTTTTTGGAAATAATGAATTTGATTAGCTTTAATAAAGCCATCTTTCTTAACCCCATCTTCAACAGTAATTTCTAAATTTTGCTTCATTGAAAGTTTCTTCTTTCGATGCTCTTCGTTTTTAAAAGAAGACATGACTGAACATGTTAGATCAAATGGCAAACCTTCAATTTTACCTTCACTGTCATTCAATACAATGAAAGGATGATTTCTTTGACGTGTGCCATCTTCTCCAATATATTTTCTAATTAAAATAATATCTCCTACTCTGCACATTTCTTTTTCTTTGGTAAAGTAGCTTTTACTTTACTTTCTCCTTTTAACACTTTTTCGCTAAATTGAAATGGAACAACTTCATCATTATCAACTTTAGCGTTTTTTTGTGTTTTAAGATTTTCGAAAAAGCTAACAGGTAATGCTTGATAAGTCATAATCCCACCTCCACATATTTATTCTACTCTTTTCACAAGTATTTTATCACGTAAAGATGTGGTTAACAACCAATTTAATAGGTGTTATATTGTTTTATACCTTTTCATACTGTTTCAATAGCGCTAACTATAAATGAAATCAAACATAAAGATTTACTATCAAAAATTAGAAAATACGTTGAAATATTGGACGGCTCAAAATTAAGCAGTCAAGTTTTTTTATATCAAACACTTATAAACAAATCTTTTTGTTTTTAATTTGTGTTTTGATTTCTTCAAGAATAAAATCATTGACTTCGAAATTAAGTGCTTCTTCTGGAAGCTCTTTTTTTATTATTTCAAAATAAGCTTTTTTAATTTTTTCAATTGTTGAAGAATCAACATGAACACCATTACTAAATGTATATACTGTATTCATTTTATTCTCTTCCTCTACTCTTCTACATGTTTAATTGAGTATCTAACACAACATTCATGTTCGATACAGCATCCTCGATACTTTTCCCAATCCTTGCAAAAATAGGCAATGTCCGCTTGACCTAACAATTTGATACTTTCACCTAGATACCAAAGAGGAGTTTTAGGTTCGCCATCAAAAAATGAATCAATCACTTCAATTTCTTGATCAGGAAATAATTCTTTTACATTGCGAATTACTCTTTCTCTTTCATCTAGAATTTCTTTATCTGTTTTTCCTGCCATTGGCTGTGATATAAATAATTTCATTTATGCATCCTCCTATTCAAAAAATACCCAGTCATCCGCTAACATATCTGTTTGTGATGGTGCCCAAGGTACAATATTTTTCTTTGCATCTAGATTATCAGTTTGTAAATTAGATGAATCTATACAAACAAAAGGATTTGTTGTTGCATCTGTTTCACATAAATGAATAAAAATTCCTTTACCATTCCATCCTTTTCTAGCAAGATTCATTCCTCTTTTTAGATATTTGATAGCTTCATCAAAACCAAAAGTAGCTTCTCCACCTAATTCTGGGCAATTTTCTTCATCTGCAAGAATCCATCCATCATCAAGAATATTAGATAACGTATAAATAACTCTTTCAGTTTCTCTAATATCCATTTCTTTTCCATCTTTGGTATGCATGATTACTGTTTTCTTTTCATTGTCCCAATACCAATATCCGCCCCAACTTGGAAGCTTGATTTTTTCTCCGCTTTGCATCATAAACTTAAATGCTCTTTTAAATTTCATATTTTTATTCTCCTAACTTGATACATTTATTTTCAAACTTCTTATAAGCATCAATATAGAGCTCTTTCTTGTCTCCATTATACGTGCACTCATAAAACATAGCTCCTTTATTTGATGCACTTAAAAGAGCTTTATGATTTTGTAATGTCTTACATTGCCATACAACAAAAACTACAAAATCTTCTTTGTTATCCATGTGTTGCTCATTGTGCTTTCTAACTTCTTCTTTACAAATTTCAATAAATTCATCTGAACCCATTTGTTTTCTCCTTTTTTACTAAAATATTTCTAAAACAAAAGCAATAACCATAATTAAACCGAAAATAAAAAGTGGGATAAGAATTTTCCATAACCCACAAATAAATAGATCAATAAGCTTTAAAGCAATTAAAAGAATGAATAATACTTTGATTACAGTTTTCATATCATTTCTCCTGATTTTGAGCAAAAGAAAAAGCCAACTTTCGTTGACTTATTATTTACTGTCCTTGTTCCCAAGCCCATTTTTTACACTTATTAAACGCTTCAATTGCTTCTTTTGGGGCATCTCTCATAACTCCATCTTTTACTTTATCTTCATACGGTTCCCATATTTTCATCAGTTCTTCTATTTCTTTAGGATAATGTCTTAAAGCCATTTTATTTCCGCCCCTTTCTGCTAGTTGAAGCTATGTATTCAGCTTCCACTTCATCATAACGTGAATACTTATACATCTTTTTGGCGTAATCACTTATCTCACCTACATTATATTCATTAATACCCATTTTATCAATGTATTTTTTTGCTACGCCACATGTGTAAGCAATATAATCAAGATGATTTTCATCGGTTATCTCACCAAATTTAGCTCTATATTCTTCTGCTTGGTTCATATGCCATAATTCATGCCTTACGGTATCCACATCTTTTTTTAATTCCTTGCTTAAAATATCAGAACAATAATATACTGTGTTGTCAACGGCGTTATATTTGCCATACGCTCCACTGTATTCGTTTATGTCAAATATTACAATTTTAGGTTTTTTATCAATCCCATACTCTTTTAGTATCTCATCATTATGAGTTTTGATTCTATGAAGTGTCATTGGTTTTATTTTTGTATTGTCTGAAACATATACTTCATCACCATAAGTAGTTACTCTTTGAGCTTTGATTTTTACATCCTCGCTGTATTTGAAATCAATATCAGAACCACTTCTTTTAACAGGTCTATACATTTGATCTATATTTTTATTAACAACTTTCTCTCTCGTATAAGCCTTTTTAAGAATGTTATCAACACCATGTTCTTTCTTGAATTGGATATTGCTTTCTTTGATGAATTGAGAGCGTTTATCTTGCCATTCTCTAATCTTTTTAGCTTCTTTGGTGGAATCTACACCACATTCATCAAGAATATTCTTTCTTTTCTTCCAAGAACGAATCTGACGCTCATAATATCTTTGCTTTTGTTCTAGCTCGTATTGATCATCATTCCTGTTCTTGTCAAATTCTTCGGTATCGACCAGATTGTTCTTATACTCATAATCAGTAACTTCATAAAAAGAATGTCTACAGTTTGCTCCACCTAGACCATCAACACGGCCATATCCCGTTGCCTTTTTAAAGTTCTGTAGACCTTTTACAGGAGTGTGAAGATAAAACAACTTACCTTGCCATTCCTGATGGGATGGTCGAGCACCGCCATGACTTGAAGTCTTTACAATGTTGATGCCCAATTCTTTGCAGTTTTCCATTTTAAACTTCAAAGACGTTTGATTGACACCACTTGTAACTGCTCTTTTAACTGCAGCATCCATTGAAGTTGTATGATCAGTATAACCAACTACTTCAATACCTTTTTGAGAAAGCTTTCTGATTGATGATTCAATGGCCTTATCAGCATTGTTTCCTGCAACAATTTTAGAGTATGCTTCATCACACGCTCTTATAAACTGCTTGTTGGTACATTTTCTTGAGATATTACACAGGTTTCTAATTTTTCCTTGTGTATCCTTGATGCCTTTGTTCAGATTCTTATTGGACCTGTTCAGCATATCTTTTTTTGATGTTTGAACGTTGGTATTTTTCAATCTTGAAGAAATGTTGCTTATTGTTAAAGCAATTCCGTTCTTTATGATTGATTTTACTTTGTTTTGAGATGATTTCTTTACCTTTTGAAATTCAGTACCTGAATATTCGAAAAACTCTCCACAGGCTTTATTTTTCCATTTTGGATACTCTTCTTCGATATCTTCTAAAGATGCAAGGTTTCTTAAACGTAAACCCATCCAAATTAAAAGAAGAGTTTCCAATGTGCTGAAGTCATTTGAGACATCATCACCCGACTCTTCTAAAAATTTATCAGTTAACATTTACATTATCTTCATTATCATCTTCATCGATATCATCATATCCAATACCTTCAGAAGATTCAGCAACTTCTCTTTTTGCTTCCTCTTCAGTCATACCTTGCCATTTGACCTTGTACTTCCATTCAGGCATCAAACCAGCATTGACTTCTTGAAGATCAATATTTCTTTGTTTTTCAGTGTCAGTCAAGATACTGTCTCCCCAGTCAGTTTCAACAATACATTCCATAGACTTTGATTTACCCATTCCGATAGCATAAACATTCATTGCATATGCTACATCTTCAAGTACAGTATTCAAATTGTCTTGAATTGCTGAAACAGTATCATATTTTCTTTGTTTGGATGACTTGATTTCTTCTGCAGTTTTATCGACTTGTTGTGGATCACTTAAATCCCCATACGATAAACCACATTCGAACTCAATTCTCTTTAGAATATCATTGAATCCTGCAGCATAGTTAGAATCTCTTAATTGTGGTGCGTGTACTTTGATTAAATCATTGATGTTAGTTGTTTGTCCTGAAGAATTATCAATATCATATGTTCTGTACAATCTCTTCTTTCCTTCAGGAAGTTTTGGCTCATGGGTGCGTGAATCAATTTCAAACGCATCACCAGAAGCCTCAACAGCCATTTCACCAGCAATAAACTCCCAAATATATCTGCTATATTGTTCCTCTGCATCTTTAATTAAATCGATTGCTTTGACATAACATGGAACTCCAAGAGGAGACATCTTATCAATTGTATTGATGACTGGCGTTTTGAAATAAGAAAAAAGTGGCCTGTCAACATTGCCAATCTCAAAATGTTCTTCCAAGTCTTTCCACTCAGGAACAGTATCCAATGGAATTTGATTGCCAAAATCAGTACAAAAGCTATAGTTTCCTTGAGAATAATCTCTTTTCATAAAAGCATAGTTTTCAAATGTATTTACTCCATTTTCATACTTTTGATATTCTAATCGAGTATATACGTTTTTGCCTTTGAAAATTTGTTCTACAAAAATACCTGCAGTAATTTTCTTTCTTCCGTTAAATGTAACAGGAAAAAACTTATCAGCATGTACAACATCAACAAATATTTGATTGTCACTTACATATGGTTTGAAAACAACGCCACCTTCACCTAAAGCCCATTGAAGATTTTCATTCATATCCTTAATAAACTCTTGATATTCCTGATTGACAAAATCATTCGATATAACTTTTGATATCAATTCTCTTGTTGATGTTTTAGAAAGCTCTTCACCAATTCCTTGAGCCAATGCCAATGATTTAACACCTTTTTCTTTGCTAAGCCAAGGCTGTTTGTTTTCTAAAATCTTATTCCATAAATCAATTGAATCGACCATATCGTTCGACATTGCAATATCGATATCGAAAAATTTATTTATATCTTTTGTTGCAAACATTCTATTCTTAATCCTTTCTAGAAATCTTTTTATTGCTGTAAACACTAACCATCCTCACCACCTTCATTCTTCTCTACATCAGGAAGATATCTTTTAATATATTTCCAGATGCCCATGATGTAATATCTTAATGCATCCATGCAGTGATCATCATCTTTTACTGGTTTTTCAACACCACTTTCAATACTTTTTTTATCATAGCTATAAATAACGATTTCATTCAAAAGCATTTCCTGACGTGTACTGAACAGTACTTTTTGAAACGCTATTGCTTTTTGGACTCTTGAAATCCCTAATTTGACATCATTTTGAGCGCCTCTTATTTTTATAAACGGACAGGCTCTTTTGATTTCTTCAGCAAGTCCTCGTGCACTTGGGTCAATATAGAGGTTTCGAGGATATTGTCCAAATTCTTCCTTGATTTTTTCGCACATCTTCTTGAATTTAAATGCATACTCACTAGGTGTCAGCTGTTTACCACTTTCACGCCCTGAATGATAAAATTCATCAAGTCCAAAAACAGTTTTCAATGTAGGATTGAGTCCCCAAAATTCAAATACTGTCGCATTCATTTGACCATAGTCGCAAGATGCATCAATCCTTGTAATTCCGTTTATTTCATCATTTGTAAGGTTTCTATCCAAAACATGTTTATCTTTATCAAACATGTAATAGACGATTTCATCCAATCCAATTGATATTCCCAACCAAATCCAGTTGTACATTCTTTCATCGACTTTTTTCATTTCCATTGCTGATTGAATAAGCTTTTTACCAAGCCACTTTTCTGGTACATCTCTATAATCAACATGGATATGAATGCAGTCACTACGTTTTTCCATCTTTTTGACCCATTTAAAAATAGGTGCGTTAGGATTTTTAGGAGGGTTGAAATAATATTCCATACAGAACTCATCATCATTACCACGTACGAATGTTGCTTCTATGTTGGATATTTCATCTTCTCCTTGGCCACGTTCAAAAAACTCAGTCAACTCATCTAAAATAACAAGCTTGATAGGCTTCTCTTCATCAATGATCCCTTTTGTATCGTCAATGGAATCGTTTCCTGTAAAATAAACCGAATTGCCATTTTTAAGATATGTAATCTTCATTGGATTCTTGGTTATCTTGAATTGTTTTTTCTTCAAGCCTAAACGTTTGATTGCACGTTTAAATTCATTGTAGACAGTCTTAGAAAGCTTATTGTGGAACTTTCTCATGACTATTACCGAGCATTCATCTTCACTTACAATCTTATAAATCCCATGAATAGCAGCATAACTTGATTTTGTTCCAGCACGACCACTATCCATAATTTTATGAACATGTGAAATATCGTTGAAACAAGTCAAAAACTTTGGAATGACAATATCTGAAATACGAACCTGCTTTTTCTTAGATTGGTGCATCATTTATGATTTCAACTCCATCATCTTCTTGATCATTCGTATTTAATTGCTTTTTCAATACTTCAATCTTGAGTTTTTGTTCTTCAGTAGTGATATTCATGTGTTTTGATAACCAATCCAATGCTTTCATTCTATCCGCCAATTTGATACTCGCTCCATTTCGACCCTGCTTGACTTCACTTAGAATAGTTCCATCAGCAAAGGCTGATTCTTTGAATTTAACCATATTGACAGTTTGCTTTAGAACTTCATCCTCGCCTGTATCAGGATTTTTGATAATTACTGGTACTTCCTCTCGGCCATATTCCAAATAATCATTCAAATCAGCAAAGGCAATATCAATATATTTTTGAACAATATCTTGTGGATCAAGAAGAGCATCTTCATACAATTCTTTTTTTAAACGATTTATTTCTTCTATTACTGCCGGCTGTTTAGACCACCTTGAAGCCATCACACAAGCACTGTTGTATGGAGTATTTGGCTTTACTTTTTGATATGCTTTGACTTTATTGTGATACTTCAAATAATAAATACAAAAGAGCTGATGTTCTTCATCCAGCTCACTTGTTTCTACTATTTCTTCAGCTATTTTTTTGCATTCTTTTTTGGTGTGCACACTTTTATTTTGGGGTGCACCCTTTTTCTTCTTTTTTGACCACTCGTAACGGCGTGACCATGACTTGACGGTGTTGATTGTCGTACCATATTTTTTAGCGATTTCTTTTTGCTTCATGCCGTTTTTATAGTCTTCAAACGCTAACTCGTGTTTTTCCAAATCATGTCACCACCTCCATTTTTTTATTTATATAAACAGCAGTTAAAACTGCGACGTTGTTCTTTGCAAAAGAAAAAAGCTCCCATAAGGAACTTTTTTCAAGGGGTTTAACCTATATGTCTGAACTGTGATTTTAAATTAAATGGGATTGTTTCATTTCTTTAAAAACCACAATAGCATAATAGCATGGAAATAAGGGTTCAATCTAGGTCCACTTTGGGTCCAATTAGGGCTCACTTTGGGTTCAGTTTGGGTCCAAAATGGGTCCACTTTTAATAAAGATTTATCATTCGTGATAAAAGTGTTCTTATTTATGGCTTTCAATACTATTTCTAGAGATTCGAAACATCGCTTTTATTCGCTTTTCTGCACCACTCCCAAATAGACATTTTAAAACAAAATGTGATAAAATAAAAAAGCACATCCAAAGATGTGCAAAATATACTACGGAGGTACTAGCAACATGCTATTTACATCAAGCAAGAATATTAGCTTTGGTGTAAGGAAAGGAGCAAGTATTCATGGAATACCTAGTGATGCTCTTTTTAATCTTAGTAGCAACTAAAATGTTGTTGAACTAATCCCACACTTACTTAAAGCTAGTATTCGAAGTAGAAAAAGAGGAAGAATTGCCGTTCTTCCTTTTTTCTTTTAGCATGCTATTTTATTCCCATACTTACAAAAAGCATTGTAGCTATGTTGTTTTTACAATGATTTCGATACTTCCAAGCTACATAAATAATATAACACAAACAAAGAAAAAATGGACAGTTTTTTATCGAAAAAAAGCGACATTTAGCGAGTTATATAGTCATATAGCGAGTTATAGCGACATATATAGAGATTTATAGAAAATAAAAAGAATGAAATTTTTATTCATTCTTGATACTTTCATAAAAGATATTATTCAATTTTTCAAGCGATGGGCGGTGTTCCATGTCAAGATATTTGGATAATTCTAAACACGCTTTTGGAAACTCTCTTTTGTAAGTTGATTTGCTGATACAAAACGACTCTTCTAATGTGTCAATCATTTCATTATATCCTCTTGAACATACATATGTTCTAATGATGTTTCTATGCCCTGCGTTGAGTAAATATACTAACGGCATAAATTTATCAAGTTCCTTATTAAAGAGCTCTAGGCGCTTTGTTAGAAGTTCCCTGCGCAACATGTTAGAAGTGATTTGTTCTCCTTTAGGCTTTGAAAAACCTCCAGGAGCTTCATCACTGTATTTAATTGATTGAGGGCTTGGAATGTCCTCAATTTCAAATGTTAAAGAGAATTTTTCAATGTTGATTAGACGTAATTCTCTAAGATATTTTTTAACTTCATCAATGATCTTCTTTTCTTCATCTGTATATTTCATTCCTTGCCCTCCAAAATAATTAATTATTAATTTTTATGATCTTGATAAATTGCATAAGCAATTATCCCTGCCAATTCAGCAAGGATAGTTGCTGCAACTACACACCAAAATGGGTTAATGTACATTATTTATCACCATCTTCTTTTATTTCTACATTGCCTTCTTCAAGGTACTTTCTTTGTATTTCAAGTTTTTCAATTGCTTTCAAATGCAATTCCTTATCAAAGTTGGTTGCACACGTTAAACGACCAATAACGTATTTGATTTCTTGATTGGTCAACTGACAATCATTAAGCTTTTTAATTAATATATTCATTTCAATCACCTTTTTTGAATTTTTGACTACATAAATCAATACCATACACAATACTTACGACCGAGAGAAAATAAAACATGAGTGAATTTCGATATGATTGATTAATGATTGCAGTGATTATATGAGCTATGATGATTACAGTATAAATCGCTAACAGTTTTGTATTTTGTTTTAAAATCTTTTCTTTTTGTTGGCGGTATTCTCGAAGCAAACCATATAGATTGTTTATTGTTTCATTTGCAAGATTCAATCCACTAATCAATGCTTCATTTTGTTCTTTTAAATTTTCACAGCGTTTTTCTATATCCTTTTCAGTTTCTGATTTAACCTGCATTATTTATCACCTACTCACTCGATTTAATATCAATAATCCCGTTTTCAATAACTTCTTTTGCCGGAAAGAATTGAATATCATAGGCATAAGGATTTTCTTTTTTAGCTTCTGTTTGAATACAAGTGTATGTAACATCATTTGATAAATGAGCATAGAACAACTTGTACTTTCCTTTTCCAGTTTTGATTGTTACGTTTAAATCTCCATCTTCATCACTATCAAGGGAAATCTTTCCCTCAACAGTGAATAATGGATCATTTGTTCTAGTATTAAGAGCAACGACTTTTCTTGTGATTTTAAAGTTGTTTGCATCTTCTCTAATATTCCAATTAACTCTAGATGCTTTTGAACATCCAGTTAAAGCAAATACGCTTGCTAATATGATTAATACTTTTTTCATTTATTTTCTCTCCTCTTTCTTTTTGATGCGGTGTCTTTCTTCATACCATTCAATATCTTCTTCAACTTGCTTTAATAAATTCTTTTCTCTTACTAGATCCTTTTCACTTGCTCCTGGTCTAGTGATATAGTATTGCAAAGCATGTTTTACTGTTTGCATTCTTCTATACTGATTACCCATTTTTATCTCCTATATTTGGAATAGTAATTGGATAAAATCTTCCTTCTTGAAAAAATGTATTAGATAAATCCTTGGATTTTATGCATTCAAGAAATATCCATTCATTAGATTCTATTTCTTTAATTCTTACAATTTCTTCATAAGGAGCATCATATATCCACATTCCTTCTTTTAAATCTTCAAATTTGAGTGGTTGAGGATGCTTGACCTCATTCATCGCATCCTCATATCCTTTATCATATTGTCCTCTATCATAAATTAGAGCTTTTAGGAGTTCTTCTTTATCAACATTTATGCCGACTTTTCGTACAGCTTTAAATACTGCATTTTCAAAATCCTCATTCATCTTTTGAAACACTTCTTTCATTACTATTTCTATTAGTGGCTTATACATTCTTCATACCTCTCTATCAATTCATCAATGGTTTCATCATCTTCGGCATCTTGAAAGTAGCCTCTCATCCTCATGCCAACTAATGTACTGATTTCATCAAAGTAATCTCCACCACATCCATCATCAGAGAATTCTTTTAATAAATCCAATTCAAATTTAGTCATCTTTTATCAACTCCTTTTTCCAATATTTTTTATTCTTTATTTTTGCATAGCTGGTACCATATATTTTATCAAAATCTTTTTCACATTTTTCCAGCTCTTTACATGCTTTATCAAGAGCTTTTTCTAACTTTTCAATCTCTTGCTTATCTTCTAAAAGATAGCCACAAGTAGTATCGATATCTTCATGCCTGATGTGTTTGATTGCATTATCATTAGACATTGTTTTCATATGTTGGAACATAGATATTAGTTGTCCTCTTGTTTTAGTCATCTAACCACCCCAATTCTTTAACTTGTTGGTTGATTGCTTTAAGTTCCTGGATGAAAATTCCATTACCGCTTATTTCAATAAATTGTTGCTTATCTGCATAAAACTTAATCCAATCTTTGCTTACTTCGTTTTTATACACAATTGTTTTTAATTTACCTTTTATATAATTTTTTGTTAATGAAATATATCCTAACTTTTCAAACATTTCTTTAGCTGTCATGATCAGTTACCTCACAGTTTTCTAAAAGTTCTTGAATTTCAAATTGGTTTCCGCCCCACACAAATTTAAATAATTTTCCAAATGGTCCTTCCATATGAAATGCATTGCTTTTATATGTAGTGAATATTCCTGATAGATTGTGATATGGCAGTTTTTTATCACATGCAACTAATCTTGGCGGTGCAAATTCTCCGCTGCTATCTTTTGCGATGTAGTTATATCCTTCAGTTTGAAGAAACACTAATAATTCATGTTCAAATTTTGTTAGTTCATATTTTTGTTTGTTTTCTTCCATGATTTTCCAACCTTTCTTGCTCTCTTTTAGCTTTTTGAATTTTCACTTTAAAAACTTCATCATCACTAACGTTAAACATAACTTTCAATTGATATAACATGATTTCAACATCAGCTATTTCTTCAATTAAATTGGCATAATACTCAGGTTCAGCTGGTCTATCAGCATAACGTAACATTTTATTTGT
>OLPG01000910.1_pt1 | contig 27034 bp, 25 predicted proteins | sample 1672311 | NCBI WGS metagenome assembly OLPG01 (sample SAMEA3136670, study PRJEB25190) | human gut metagenome | biome: human gut; feature: human-associated habitat; material: faeces | place: Austria | collected 2013 | reverse complement strand
TGCTCTTCCGATCTTCGAAATACGCATGCAGGACAGGTTCTTCCCTGACACCGCAGATCGAAAACGAAGCGGTTTGTTTAACATTTTTCTTTTTTGTTCGCCTCCTCGATCGTCCCGTAAAGCGACGTCGGATAATTGCCCGTGAAGCAGGCCATGCACAACTCGCAGCGATTGCCCGCCTTCAGCAAGGCATCGGGCGAGAGGTAAGCCAGCGAATCGGCTCCGATATACTCGCACGCCTCCGGAACCGACATGCAGGCGCACAGCAGCTCCTCGTACGTCGAAGTATCAACACCGTAAAAACAGGGATTCTTGAACGGAGGGCTGGCGATGCGGACATGAACTTCCGTGGCCCCCGCCTCACGCAACAGACGCACAATGCGCCGGGAGGTGGTACCACGCACGATCGAATCGTCAATCAGCACCACACGCTGCCCCGAAACGATACCGCTCACCGACGAAAGTTTCATCCGCACGCCCTTCTCACGCATCGACTGCGACGGCTGGATGAAGGTGCGGCCGATGTATTTGTTCTTGATAAAGCCGATGCCATAGGGGATGCCGCTCTCCTGCGAGTAGCCGAGCGCTGCATCCAGACCGGAATCCGGCACGCCGATGACCACGTCCGCTTCCACGGGGTGTTCCTGTGCAAGGAACCGGCCGGCCTGCTTGCGGGCCTCGTGCACCGAGCTGCCCTCGATGATGCTGTCCGGGCGGGAGAAATAGATGAACTCGAACACGCACATCTGGGTGTCCGGGCGGCCGCAGTGATCCTTGATGCTCCGCAGCTCACCGGTCTTGGTATCGGCAATGACGATCTCGCCGGGCTCCACGTCCCGCAGCAGGGTCGCGCCCGCAGCATCCAGCGCACAGCTCTCGCTGGCAAAGACATAGCCGCCGCCGGGCAGGGTGCCGATGCACAAAGGGCGGTAGCCCCGGGGGTCCCGGACCGCAATGAGCTTGGTGGCGGACATGATCACCAGACTGTATGCACCCTCCAGCACATCCATCGTCTTGCTGATGGCAGTCTCAATGCTGCCCATCCGCAGGCGGTTGCGGGTGATGAGGTAGCAGATGACCTCGGTATCGGAGGAGCCGTGGAAGATGGCACCCTCGTTCTCCAGCTGACGGCGCAGCTCCAGGGCATTGGTCAGGTTGCCGTTGTGGCAGAGAGCCATGGTGCCCCGGCCATGCCGGACGATCATGGGCTGGGCGTTGGCCCGCACCCGGCTGCCGGCCGTGGCATAGCGGACATGGCCCGTTGCCATGTGGGCCGTGGGGGTGGAAAGACTGCCCAGCACGGCAGGGGTGAACACCTCGTTCACCAGGCCGAGGTCGCGGTGGCCCTGGATGACACCGTCATCGTTGACCGCAATGCCGCAGCTCTCCTGCCCGCGGTGCTGCAGCGCATACAGGGCAGAATAGGCGGCAGCGGCCACGTCCTCGGTGCCCGCCCGGTCGTAAATGCCAAAAACGCCGCATTCCTCGTGCAGCGGATATGCAAAATCAGACATTGGTTCTCCTTACAACTCTTTCAGTTCGTTCTGCAGCTTTTCTTCCTTGGCTGCGATCTGCTGTGCCATGCTCACCCGCTCGGCCTCCAGCTTCCCGGCCAGTGTGTCATCGCTCAGAGCCAGGATCTCGGCGGCCAGCCAGGCGGCGTTCTTGGCCCCGTTCAGGGCCACAGTAGCCACCGGGATGCCGCTGGGCATCTGGACTGTGGCCAGCAGCGCGTCCAGACCGTCCATCGCGCCGCCCTTCATCGGGATACCGATGACAGGCAGGGTGGTGTTGGCGGCAAAGGCACCGGCCAGATGGGCCGCCATGCCCGCCGCGCACAGGATCACACCAAAGCCGTTGGCCCGGGCATTTTTGGCAAAATCCGCGGCCTCGGCAGGGGTGCGGTGGGCCGAAAGGATGTGTGCCTCAAAGGGGATGTCCAGCGCCTTCAGCTGGGCACAGGCCCCCTTTACCACCGGCCAATCACTGTCCGAGCCCATGATCACTGCAACTTTCCGAATCATATCCGAACCTCTCTTTCTCCGTCTGCAAAACAAAAAAAGCTGTGGTACACCTGCACCACGGCCTTTATTTCTGCGTATGCTCTCCCAGCGCTTTGCACAAAGCTGCACGATGCCCCTGAACAGCACGAATGGTGTTCTGTTCTGTGAAGCCCGACAGCATCTTCATCTTTGAAGTTCCCCTTTTGCTCTGCGCTTTTTCAGGCGGCACCCGGCATCCGCCGGGGTACCGTCCCTGTACTACATACAGTTTACGGCAAAAATTCCACTTTGCAAAGGCCCTTGGGGCAATTTCTCCCTTGTGTTCTCCCGCATCAAAAAACTTTCAAAAGTTTTGTGCAGTTTCGACACCGTATTTCTTTTTAAGTATGACTTTTTTAGAAAATATAATAAAGTAAGTTTTATCTCACTGGGACAGGCCCCGCTCTGTACAGCCTCTCCGTCATTGCGTTGGCTGTAAGGGCGTTTTACCTTAGAAGATGATCTTCGCTGTTGTTGCCCTTGCTGCCCGGATGAGGTCGGCGGGTGCGCAGCACACCTGCGTACCAATGCGGCCGCCGGAGACATAGACCTTTTCCTGAGTCAGCACGCTTTCATCAAACACGGTGGTGTACTGTTTTTTCATACCCACCGGGCTGCAGCCGCCGCGCACATAGCCGGTGACCTTATTGATATCGGCCACATGGATCATGGCTACGCTTTTTTCGCCCACGCTGCGGGCAGCGGCCTTCAGGTCAAGCTCTGCCGCCACCGGAATGACGAACACAAAGTAGTTTTTGCTGCTGCCCTGGGTCACCAGCGTCTTATATACGCAGGCCGGGTCCTCCCCCATGCTGGCGGCCACGGTCACGCCGTCCACCGCCACGCCCTCCTCGTGGGCATATTCGTGGGCTGTATAGGGCACCTTGGCCCGTTCCAGGATGCGCATGGCATTCGTTTTTGCTTCTTTTCCCATTGTTATCGCTCCTTGTAAACTCCTTACCCTCTCAGGCTGCCCCTATTCTACCACTTTCTTTCCTAAATTTCAAAATTTCTCTTGACTTCAGTTCCCTGAAGTGTTATCATAGGCCCATGCTTCAGGAAACTGAACTTCACGAAAATAAATTACGGCAATGGAGCCGGTCTCCTGTGCCGTTTGTGTGAGAAGGATAAGGAGACGACCACCATGATCATTGTACTGAAACAGAATGCCCCTGACGCACAGGTCCGCGAATTCTGCCACGAGCTGCAGGATATGGGGCTGCAGATCAACGACTCCAAGGGCAGCGACACCCACATTCTGGGCCTGATCGGCGACACCAAGGCCATTGCCGAGAGCTGGGTGCTGGCCAACCCTGTGGTCGAGACCTGCCGCCGCGTGTCTGAGCCTTACAAGAAGGCCAACCGCAAGTTCCACCCCGACGACAGCGTGATCGATGTCAACGGCGTGAAGATCGGCGGCGGCAACTTCGCCGTCATTGCAGGCCCCTGCAGCATCGAGAGCGAGGAGCAGATCACCTACTGCGCCCAGCGCGTTAAGGATGCAGGCGCTTCCCTGCTGCGCGGCGGTGCATTCAAGCCCCGCACCTCCCCCTACTCCTTCCAGGGAATGCGGAGCGAGGGCCTGGACCTGCTCAAGCTGGCCCGCCGCGCCACCGGCTCCCCCATCGTCACCGAGATCATGAACACCGAGCACCTGCCCCTGTTCGAGAATGTAGATCTCATCCAGGTGGGTGCCCGCAATATGCAGAACTTTGAGCTGCTCAAGGCCGTGGGCCGCCAGAAAAAGCCCGTGCTGCTCAAGCGCGGCCTTGCCAACACGCTGGAAGAATTTGTGATGAGCGCCGAGTACATCATGGCAGAGGGCAACGAAAACGTTATCCTCTGCGAGCGCGGCATTCGCACCTTTGAGACCAGTATGCGCAACACCCTGGACCTGGCCGGTGTGGTCATGCTCCACAAAATGACCCACCTGCCCGTGGTGGTGGACCCCAGCCACGCCTGCGGCCACGCCTGGATGGTGCCCCAGCTGGCCAAGGCCGCTGTGGCCGCCGGTGCCGACGGCCTGATGATCGAGGTGCACAACAACCCCGCCAAGGCCAAGTGCGATGGTGCCCAGAGCCTGACCCCCGACCAGTTCGATGAACTGATGAGCTTTATCACCAAAGAAGTAGAGTTCTTTGGCAAGAAGATGAACTGAGAATGGAACGACCCTCTCGGCACGCGGCAGCGTGACTGAGGGGGTTGTTTTCTTTTGTCATCAAATATGGTATACTATGGTGTATTTTGAATTCACCCTTGAAACGAGGTATTTCTATGAAAGCTCACATTGCACGCAACCAGAATGCCGGCATCCCGCTGGCATTGGGCTGGAACCTTTCTGCCGCCGACCGGGGCATCCTGGAGGGGATGGCCCCCGCTTTCGGGATGAAGCTGCTGCTGGTCTCCCCCGCCGATGCAGGCAAGACCGTGGCCCAGCTGCTGGGCGAGGTGGAGGTCAAGACCACCCGCACCCTGGTGCTGGAGCCGGGTGCTTATCCCCCGGCGCTGGTGCTGGCCAACTTCAAGGATAAGGATGTGGACACCCTGCTCGACCTGATGAAGCAGGCACAGGTGAACATCCCCCTCAAGGCCGTTGTGACCCCCACCAGCAAGAACTGGGTGTTCGGTGACCTGCTGGCACATCTGCAGGAAGAGCACACCGCCTTTACCGCCGCAAAGGAGACCGCCAAAGCATGATGACCAAGCGTATTTTTTCCGCCCTGCTGGCGGCTGCGCTCAGCCTGAGCCTGCTGGCTGGCTGCGGCAGCACCTCCGGCTCCACCGCCTCCAGCGCCGCCGATGGCCCGCAGCGCTACTCCACCGTGTTCTATGATGTGTTCGACACCGTGACGCAGGTCATCGCCTACTGCGACAGCGAGGAAGAGTTCACCGCCCAGATGGACGCACTCCACGCCGACCTTGTGGAGTACAACCAGCTCTATGATATTTATAATGATTACGATGGCGTGACCAACATCAAGACCATCAACGACAATGCGGGCATTGCCCCGGTGACGGTGGATGACAAGATCCTCGGAATGCTGGAGCTGGCCCAGACCATGTACGACACCACCGGCGGCAAGCTGAACATTGCGCTGGGCAGTGTGCTGAACATCTGGCACAACTACCGCGAGGCCGCACTGGCCGATGACAACGACAACAACAACCAGCTGCCCACGCAGGAAGAGCTGGATGCCACCGCACAGCACTGCGATATCGCCAACCTCATCATTGATGAAGATGCCAAAACGGTCTATCTGGCCGACCCGGCCATGTCGCTGGACGTGGGCAGCGTGGGCAAGGGCTACGCCGTGGAGCAGGCCGCACAGGCCGCCGAAGCCCGGGGCCTGACCAGTGCCCTCATCAGCGTGGGCGGCAACCTGCGGGCCATCGGCACCAAGCCGGACGGCTCCCAGTGGGTAGGCGGCGTAGAAAACCCGTGGAACTCCTCCGAGGTCTACACCAACGGCAGCTCCACTGTAGCCGCCGTCAAGATGAGCGACCTTTCCCTTGTGACCAGCGGCGACTACCAGCGCTACTACGTTGTGGACGGTGTGCGCTACCACCACCTCATCGACCCGGCCACCCTCTGGCCCGCCGCCTACTTTGACGGCGTGAGCGTGCTGGCTCCGGACTCCGGTGTGGCCGACTGCCTGACCACCGGCCTGTTCTGCCTGCCTCTGGAAGAGGGCAAGCAGCTCGTGGAATCGCTGGACGGCGTGGAAGCCCTCTGGTGCACCACCGATGGCGAAGTGATCACCTCCAGCGGGTGGAGCGAGCATACGAATTAAACCTCTCAGTCTCGCATACGCTCGCCAGCTCCCCTAGTAGGGGAGCCCTTGGCAGCGGGGGCAAGTTCTCCCTTCAAATTTGATCCTCTGCAAAAATGGCTCGACGCTATACAGAACGTCGAGCCATTTATTTTTACTTGATATCCAGTTCGGGCGGCACGTCGATCTGGTCAGAGACGTATTTGCCGTTCTTCTTGCGCTGACGCACACACTCGGTGAGCAGATACTCGATCTGCCCGTTCACCGAGCGGAAGTCATCCTCAGCCCATGCGGCAAGGGCATCGTAGAGCTTCGCATTCAGGCGCAGGGGGATCTGCTTTTTCGGCTCTGCCATCAGTACAGGCTGCCGCTGTTCACAATGGGCTGCGCGTCACGGTTGCCGCAGAGCACCACCAGCAGGTTGGAGACCATTGCCGCTTTGCGCTCATCGTCCAGTTCCACCACTTTGTTCTCACTCAGGCGATCCAGCGCCATCTCCACCATACCCACGGCACCGTCCACGATCATCTTACGGGCATCAATGATGGCGCTTGCCTGCTGACGCTGCAGCATGACCGCCGCGATCTCGGGGGCGTAGGCCAGATAAGTGATGCGGGCTTCGATGATCTCGATCCCGGCAGAGGTGACGTTCTTCTGGATCTCGCCCTGGATGCGCTTTGCCACCACTTCCGAGGAGCCGCGCAGGCTGCCCTCGTCGGCCACACCGTCGCCGGTGGTGTCCACGTTGGGAGCCACATCGTAGGGGTAGATGCGCACCACGTTGCGCAGGGCGCTGTCACACTGCAGGGACAGGTACTCTTTGTAGTTGTCTACATTGAACACGGCCTTGGCGGTGTCGGTCACCCGCCAGATCACCGCAATGCCGATCTCCACCGGGTTGCCCAGGCAATCGTTGATCTTCTGGCGGGAGTTGTTCAGGGTCATCACCTTCAGGGAGATCTTCTTGCCGTCCTTCTCACGGTCAGCCTGCACCACAGGGCGCTGCTGAACATCACCGCTCTGGCTCAGGACCGTGCCCGCAGCCGGGTTGACGGCAGTGCAGAAGGGATTGACCCAGTAGAAGCCCTCCCCCTTCAGGGTGCCGATGTAATCACCGAACAGGGTCAGCACCAGCGCTTCCTCGGGCTTGAGGACTTTCAGGCCCGCGAACAGGAAAATACCGATGATGGCATAGATGACAGCGATCGCCAGCGGGATAAAACCCAGGAAAGTAGTATACAGCATTACAAAACCGATGCCGCCCACCACAACCGCAGCCACATAACCCAGCAAGGTCAGCAGAAGCATGGTCATGCCGTTCTTCTTGGTCTGTAAGATCTTCTCTTCCATAAAATGTCCCTCCTTTACAGGGTTCGGAAGTTTCTTTCTGATATCAAAATCATATCATATTGTATTTTAATTGTCAAGCACAGACCAGTCTTGCGAGCGTGGTATTATTATGGTATAATAAAGCCACAGAGAGGAGCTGATATCATGCCGCGTATTATTCCGATCCGCGACCTCAAAAACACTGCCGCTGTCTCCCAGATGTGCAGTGAATCCAAAGAACCTGTCTATATCACCAAAAATGGCTATGGCGATATGGTCATTATGAGCATGGAAGCCTATGAAGAAAAGATGCAGCTTCTGGACGCATACGCCAAGCTGGATGCTGCCGAACAGCAGGTGGAAGCCGGACAGACACAGGATGCCCGCAGCGCCTTGCAGGAATTGAGAGCACGTTATGGCATATAGGTTGGTTGAAACAGCCCTTGTTATAACACAAAACCTCCCACTCGAATGAGCGGGAGGTTTTATTACGCACAGTTATAATTACCAGAACCAATACCGTTTCTTGACGGCGATATACACGATCAGGCAGACCACGGTCAGCGCACCGGCGGCGATGAAGAAGGTCCAGTTGATATTGGTGAAGCGCAGATTCTGGTTGGTCAGCAGGTAGCTGCCAGCCGTATCGGCGGTGATGGTGCCATCCTTGTAGCTGTTCAGGAACTGCCACTTTTCACTGGCAGTGTTGTGCAGATACAGGCGGCTGTAAGCGGCATTCTCACCGGCCAGGGTGATCTGCACCACGCAGGGCAGCGCGCCGTTTTCGCCCAGTTGGAAGCTCAGGCCGTTTTCATCGGGGGCAAAGGTCAGGGCGGTGCTGAACCCGCCCTGGGTGCTCTTGATGCTGGTGCCATCGATCCGCAGGGTATAATCCTCGCCCAGCACGATCAGGCTGCGGCCCGTGGTGCGCAGGGCACTCAGGATCTCGCCGGTGATGGCAGGCACGTCGCTTTGATAGAGGGACACTTCCTCCCCTGCGGCGTTCTGGATGGCGGTAACGGTGGCATCGGTGGTGACGTTGTCCTCGGTGCCCTCACCGCTGGTATCGCTGCTGCTGCCGGAGGTGGAGGCGGTGCGGTTGACGATGACCGTGACCGAGGTGGAGGCGGTGCCGTTGGAGACCACCACGGAGGTGGCACCCGTGGCAACGCCGGTGATGACACCGGAACCGCTGACGGTGGCAATGCTCTTGTCCTGGCTCTTGAAGGTCAGGCTCTGGCTGGCCGAGGCCGGCGACACCTTGCCGGTGATGGTCTTGGAGGAGCCCGGCTTGAGCACCACATAGTTGGTGTTCAGGGAGATGGACTGGCTGGAGACGGTGCTGGTGTTGGCCGCAACCACCGTAACGGTGGCCGTGCAGCTCACATTGCCGTCCGTGGCGGTGATGGTGGCCTTGCCGGGGGCAACGCCGGTCACCTTGCCAAAGTTGTTGACGGTGGCCACCTTCTCATTGGAAGAGCTCAGGCTGACGTTGATATAGTTGGCCGCCGAGGTGGGCAGCACCGCCAGCGAAAGGCTGGTGGTCTCGCCCACGGCAATGGTGCTGGATGCAAGGGTGATATCCATTTCGGTGGCGATCATGCTGGCATCCGGCTGGGGGGTGATGGTATAGGTGCAGCTCACCCCGCCGCAGGTGGCGGTGATGTTGGCCGTGCCCAGGCCCACAGCCTGCGCCACGCCCTCACCGTCCACCGAGACAACATTGGGGTTATCAGAGACATAGGTCACGCCGTTCTTGCTGGCGGCATTGGCGGGGGTGGTCACCGGGGAGAGCTGCTGGGCCGTGCCCGCCAGCGGGGCGGCATCGTAACTGCCGGTCTCGATGCTCTCGGCGGTAACTTTATCCCAGGGAAAGCTCACCTTGGGCAGCGTGAGGGCCAGCGGCGTGGTAACAGGGCCGGCAGCCGACGCAGGCAGGGCGGCGGCACAGGCCAGCACACCCAGCAAAGCCGCGCTGGCGGCCAGCTGTTTCGGGTTCAGTTTCATTCTTTCGTACCTCTTGGGCGTGGAATCGGCGGGCGCTTAGCGGAACAGCACGCCCAGGGCCTCCATCACATAGTCAAAGTAAGTCAGTTCATCGTACTCCACACGGGCGGTGACGCTCATGCCGTTGGAAAGATCCACCTTGTCGCCGCTGGTGCTCACGACATAGGTGTTGTCCGGCTTGATGGTCATCTTGTAGTAAGACCCGCTGGTGCTGGAGGTCACGTCACTGTCGATGGAGGTAACAGTGCCGGTCAGGGTGCCGTAGGAATACTCCGACAGGCCGGTGATGGCGATCTTACAGGGGTCGCCCACATTGATCAGCGGCCGGTCGTTGACGGTGACAGCCGCCACGATCTCAAGGTCGCTGTTCTCGCTGGCCACGGTGGCCAGAGCGGAGCCTGCGCTGAGCACCATGCCCACCTTGTAGGGGGTGTCCATGTGGATGACACCGGAGGTGGGAGCGTAGATATAGTAATCGTTCGCGCCGGTGTTCAGGGCATCCAGCTGGGCCTCCATGTTGTCAATGTTGGCCTGCACGCTGGTCAGGTTGGCAGAAATGGACTGCAGGGTGGAGTAATACAGGCTCTCCACCTCGCTCTGGTTCTGCTCCATCAGGGTCTTGATCTGCTCGTCGGTGTAACCGGCGGCCTGATAGGGCGAAGCATCAAACGCCTTCTGGCTGACCTGGCTCTTGTAGCTCTCGTACTGGTAGTAATAGGGCTGATCGTCGATGTCGGTCTCGCTGAAGTAGTTCTTGTCGTCCTGAATGGACTTGAGCAGCTTTTCGTACTGGCTCTTCTGCTTCTTGTAGATGTCCAGCTGCTTCTGGTAGCTGTCCTGCTGGATGTCCAGATCAGTGCTCTTGATGTGGGCAATGAGGTCGCCCTCGGTGACATAGCTGCCCTCCGAGATGTTCAGCTCGGTGATGGAACCGGAGTAACTGGACATGATATAGGTCTTGTTGGCCGCCTGCACTGAGCCAGTGGACTGGCTGACGTAGGTGCGCTTGTTCTGGGTGCTCCAGATCACCAGAAACACCATGAGGAAAGCCACCAGAAGAATGAGCGCGTAGCCAAAGGCCGGCAGCTTCTTCTCCATCATAATGCGGCGGTCCTGCAGGTCGGAAAGATTCTGAATGCGAGTGGTCATATTACTTCGTCTCCATAAAAACGTCCATGACACCGTTTTCGCTGTCCTGATTGACGTAGATGCTGTAGGTGGTGCCGGTCAGCTCGATCTCGTGCTCGTAGGCATAGATGTTCAGCTTCTGGCTGGCAAGGCTGCTGTGGTCCATGGGGCCGGTGAAGTGGGCGTACAGGCAGCCCTTCACCCGCAGCACAGCGTCCTGCTCGTAGCCCGGCTCCAGGCGGGGGATGAGCTGGTTGACCTGCATCATAAAATAGATCTGCGGCTCCGGGTTGGGGCCGGAGGTAAACTTGACGCACTGGATCACAGGGCCAACCGGCATGGCGCTGTGGCTCTTGATAAAGTTCTGCATCTGGGTCAGGATCACGCCCAGGTTGCCCAGCTCGCTGGCATCGATCTTGCGTGCCAGAACGTTGGTCAGCTTCAGGGTCTTGTTTTCTGCAACTTGGATCTCTCTCATAATAATGTCCACCTGTTTCTTTTTTGTTTGCAATAAGCAATTGTCTGGGGGAAAATGGGAATCATGGATTTGGCTTATTTCGCCCTCTCAGGCGCTTCACGCCAGCTCCCCCAAAGGGGGAGCCTATTGTAGCCCACGGTCAGCATCTGCTGAATCAAGGAGATGCGTTGGCTCTCCCCTCGGGAGAGCTGGCAAAGCCACAAGGCTTTGACTGAGAGGGTATACCGCACAGGGCAAACATCAACTACATTCTTGCCTTTACTTCCCGGTCGATCACTTCACATACTGCATCAAACTGCTGGTCAAGCTCCAGATTCGTAAACCTCAGTACTTCCAAATCATAAAGATTCAAAATCTGGCTTCGTTCCTCATCGTAAGCTTTCCCCTGTTCAGTATAATGCTGTGAGCCGTCAAGTTCAATAACCAATCTTGCATCCGCGCAATAAAAATCCACAATAAACGATTCAATGATCCGCTGTTTGTAGAATTTCACCGGATACTTCCGCAAAAAATCATACCACAATTTTTTCTCTTGTGGTGTCATTTTACGCCGAAGTTCCCGGGCAACCGGAAGCATCTTGTGATTTTTGATGACCGTTGTGGTTTTCATAGGGGATATCCTCTATTATACCGGTATATCTTTTCCGCCCTCTCAAGCAGCCCACGGTCAGCACCTGCTGAATCGAGGAGATGCGTTGGCTCTCCCCTTGGGAGAGCTGGCAAAGCCGTAAGGCTTTGACTGAGAGGGTTAATTTTTTCCCACACACAATTGCCTACCGCAACGCGATAAGCAACATAAAAATAAGGTGTGCCAGGAGGCACACGCCTCCTGGCACACCATAACGAGGCATTGTTGTCTGCCCCGCACTAACAAGTAGGGCGGTGCAGTTTCCTCAACGCTTCATAATTTTAGATCACGTCTAATTAGACGGTGAACTTAACTTCGGTCTCCTTGACGGTGTTCTTGGTGGGAGCCACGCCCAGGTTGTAGACAGCAGCAGCAATGCCCAGAGCGTTCATGGCATAGTCACCAAAGTTGTTCTTCTTGATCTTTTGGCCGTGAACATTGGTGCCGAACAGCTTCTTGCCGATGTTGCCGACTTCCTCCCAAGAGGTCTGGCCGCTGAACAGGACACCGATGGTGCGGTCAATGGTAGACTGCAGGAAGGTGTTGCCAACCAGAGTCACGATGTTGGTGTTGAAGGTCTTAACGCTGTCCAGGGTCCAGATAGGAGCGGTAACAGCGCCGATAGCGTCGATGAAGTTAGCGCCACCGTTGACGTAGGTCATCTCGTTCTCTGCGATAACAGAGTAGTTTGCAGGCATCATCATAATGAATTACTCCCTTCAAATGAATGAAAAAACTTATTTTAGCGATCTTTTTCCGGCTGCGCATCCATCCAAAGATCATTTATGTAACCGAGTGCGCACTCGGCTGCAACTTAATAGGTCATTGCCTCGCCATCGTCGTCTTCTTCAACAACTGCTGCGGGGGCAACGGGTGCAGGCTCTTCCTTCTTGCGGCGGAAGATGCCCTGCTGCAGGTTCCAGAGCTCGTAATACTTGCCCTGCTTTGCCAGCAGCTCGTCATGGGTGCCGCGCTCCACGATCTGGCCGTGATCCATGACCAAAATCAGGTCGCAGTCACGGATGGTGGAAAGGCGGTGTGCCACGATCAGCATCGAACGGTCAGCCAGCTGGTTATAGATCATATCAAAGATGGTATTCTCTGTACCAAAGTCCAGGCTGGAGGTCGATTCATCAAAGATGTAAAGGCTCGAATCCTTCAGGAACGCACGGGCCAGTGCAATGCGCTGCTTCTCACCACCGGACAGGCCGTTGCCGGCTTCCTCCAGATAAGTGTTGTACTGCAGCGGCAGCTTGCGGATGAACTCGTGTGCATCGGCCTTCTTGGCCGCCTCCCGTACCTGATCGAGGGTCGCCTCGGGGCGGGAGATGCGGATATTCTCGAAGATCGTTTTGCTGAACAGCTCAACGTTCTGCGGGACATAAGAAATGCAGCGGCGGACGGATGCATTGCTGTACTCGTCCAGATCAACGCCATTCACGCTGATGGTGCCGCTCTCCGGCTCGTAATACTTGAGCAGGAGCTTGGTGATGGTAGACTTGCCGGAACCCGAGGAACCAACCAGCGCCACCTTTTTCCCCTGCGGGATGGTAAAGGAGATGTGGTCCAGTGCCGGGGTGCGGTTGCCATACCGGAAGGTGACATCCTTGAACTCAATGTCGCCCTCCATGTTCTCCATCTCGGTGTACTCGCGGTCATCGTCCTGCTCGGATTCATAATCCATAATCTCCGTCAGGCGCTTCATGGAGATGGAAGCCTCCTGAATGGACATCTGCATACTGATGAGCTCGCTCACCGGAGAAGTAAAGTAGCCCGAAAGGGTGCTGAACGCCATGTAGCCGCCCAGCGTCAGCTGACCATTCAGCACCTGCGTGATGCCCACATAGGTGGTAACCATGTTCAACACGGTCATGATCACGCTGGAGATCAGGCTCTGGCTGGTGCTGATCTTGCTGGAACGCAGGCTGATCTTCAGGCTCTTGATGTATTCACGCTCAAGGGCTTCCAGCTCGCGCTCTTCGCAGGCGTTGCACTTGATGGTCTCGATGCCGCGCAGGCTCTCGATCATCTGGCTGTTCAGAACGGCCGACTGCACCATCGTCTCTTCATTGATTCGCTTATAGGGCTGCTTGAAGATGATGACGAGCAGCAGGCTCAAAACGGTGGTAAACAGGGTAATGGAGAACAGCGAGGAGTTCATCCGGAACAGGACAAAGCCTGTACCCACGGCCATCACAATGTCCATGACCACGCTCATTGCAATGCTGGTCAACACCGATTTGATGGTGCTTGCATCGGAATAGCGGGTGGTGATCTCGCCGGTCTTACGGGATGCAAAGAACTTCATCGGCAGTTTGTACACATGCTCGAAGTAGCCCAGCATCAACGGAATGTCAATTTTAATGGAAAGGAAGATCAGGATCCACTGTCTCACAGTCGAGAGCAGCGTGCTGGTCAGGTTGACCACACTGAACACGACAATGAGCGATATGAGCAGATTTTTCAGCCCATAAGGCAGCACCTCGTCCATGATCGCCTTGTTGAAAACGGTGGACACGATGCCGATCAGTGTCAGGATCACTGAACTGAGAATAGCGTAAGCAAACAGCTTTTTCTGGGGAAGCAGCAGATCCATGTACCGCTTCAACATGTTGTTGCGGGCTGCCTTGGCTTCCTCTTTGCCCTCCACCTTATGCTTGCCGGTGCCGCCCTTGAACTCCGCTGTGGGGTTCAGCAGCAGCAGCACGCCGGTGAAGTTTTTATAGAACTCATCCAGGCTGATTTTTTTCAGTTCATTTGCAGGATCGCCGATGACGACGTAATCCTTGCATTTGTACTTTTTGCTTGCATCAGCCTTGCGTTCTTCTTCCTGCACCACATGCTTGCGGCGGGCATCGTCCTCCTTGATGGTCGTCTTTTTGAAGATGACCACAAAGTGGGTCAGGCCCTGGTCGGTAATGACCTGCGCAATTGCGGGCAGTGTGAAATCGCTTAAAAAGTTTTCGCGGTCAACACGGACAGCCGCCGTGCTGAAGCCCAGCTCATTGGCTGCTTTCTGCAGGCCAACGAGGTTCGTGCCTTTCATGTCGGTTCCCATCATATCCCGCAGGCGGGTGATGGTGATTTCCTTTTTGTAATGGAGGCACACCATTGCGAGCGAAGCGGCCGCGCAGTCCGTAGAATCGTGCTGCCGCACATAGGTATAACGCATACGATGTTTCCTTTACAAGAGACCGACAACCAAAAGCAAACGATCTCTTTTTCAATGTACTGTGTCTATTTCAAAACTACGGCTTTTATTCTAGCACACCCGGTCTGTTTGCACAAGCCCCAGTTTGCTGTTGTTTTGACCGTAGGTCTGACAAATGAAAAAGGTTTTCTTTTTGCACTCCGGTTTAACAGCGCATAGCCTTCTGCTTTGCCCTGCCCTGCGGAGAACCAGGGCAAAGCAGAAGTCCGCTGCTATCAAAAGAAGGGAGCGCCTACCCTTTGATCTGAGTCAATCACCACAGAACGTTTAAAAACTGTTCCAAGGTTTGGGTGTAGTATACCACAATCTGACAGCATCTTCAAGAGGACATTTTTTAAGAAACCATTAATTTTGAAGATTTTGTGAAAAAAGTCTCAGATTGGTTACAACACCCGGTTAAAAAACAAGCGGCGAAGTTGCCCTCGCCGCTTAATGGCGCCTCTTGCCTGACTCGAACAGGCGACACCCTGATTAACAGTCAGGTGCTCTAACCGACTGAGCTAAAGAGGCACATCTTTCAAAACGCAATTCTGCAGCGCACAATTGACTGCGAGATGTATTATAACTCTTCCCGCTCCCTTTTGCAAGCCTTTTTTGGAAATTTGTGAAAAAAGTTTTTCAAAGGAGCAGAACCCTCTCAGTCAAAGCCTTGCAGCAGCGAAAGGTCAGGCTGTCCCTCCCATACAACCTCTCCGTCATCATCGCTAACGCTCGATGCCACCTCCCCTAGTAGGGGAGGCCTTGGCAGGAGATTCGTTTTTCGATTGATTCGCCTTCGGCTCCAAAATCATCATCTGCCGCAAGGGAAAGACTTTGCGCCAGCAGGGCAAACAGGAGCGAAGCGCCAGCCCCCGAAAACGCGACGGTATGCCAAGGGCTCCCCTACTAGGGGAGCTGTCGCGGTATAGCCCGCGACTGAGAGGTTATGCTAAAGCAAAGCCTCTCCTTCGCCCTCTTTCTCCCCCACCTTCTGCTACACTGATCTCTACCAGAAAGAAGGTGCCGCCCATCAAGACTGTGATCTACCTCGATGTCCTGCTGCTGACGAATTTTGCGCTCACGCTGTTGTTCCTGCTGGCGGCGGGGCTGCTGGCCGGGGTGGAGTGCCGGGCCGGGCGGCTGCTGTTGGGCGGGGCGACGGGGGCAGCTTCCTCATTGGCCCTGCTGGCCCCGGAAGCGCCAGACGCTGCCGCGCTCTTATATAAAGTGTCAACCGCTGCCCTCACGGTGGCCGCCGCCTACGGCTGGCCGGGGAGCAGATGCTTTGCCCGACTTGTGGGGTGGTTCTGCGCGGGAAATCTGCTGCTGGCGGGGGCGCTGCTCCTGCCCGGAGCCCAGACCAACAACGGCTGCATCTACCTGCCCCTCTCGCCGGGGGCACTGCTGGCGGGCGCGGGCGGGGTGGTGCTGGCTGTGCAGGGGGTGCTCCGCTTTCTGGGCCGGGGCGGCGGGCAGGTATTCCCCGCCCGGCTCACCGTGGCAGACACAGCGCTGGATGTCCGGGCCTTCTGCGACACCGGCTTTTCGGTGCAGGAGCCGCTTTCGGGCCGAACGGTGGTGCTGGTGCGGTTCGGTGCCGTGCAGAGCCGCCTGCCGCCCGCCCTGGGTACTTATCTGGAGCAGCACTTTGCCGGGGCCGCTCCCCTGCCCGACCCGGCGCTGGGGGTGCGCCTTGTTCCCTGCACCACCGTGGCCGGGCACTGTATCCTGCCGGCCGTCCCGGCCAGCCTGTGCTGCACCGGCTCCCCCGCCGGGCAGGGCAGGGCCGAGCACCTCTATGCCGCCTTCACCGACCTCCCCCCGCCGCCTGATGGGTGGGAAGTGCTGGTGGGGAGCGAAACCGTCAGCAGCCTGGCGCATGGGTAGGCTGCACTTCCATACAACCTCTCCCTGTTTCCGCCACTGGCGGCGGTCGTCGTTGCCTAACAGGTGAAAGGCAGAGCTTACGGCTCAACCCCCCAGTCGCCTGCGGCGACAGCCCCCGCTATTAGGGGGGCCCTTGGCATGGCGCAAAGCCTATCCTCTTTGCCAAGGCCGCCCCTACTAGGGGCGGTGGCATCCCGTAGGGATGACGGTGGGGTTTGACCCCAGCTGCTGCTTACGGCTCAGCCCCCGCTAGTAAGGAGCCCTTGTCAAAACCAGAACCTCTCCTCTTCGCGAGAGGGCTTCACAAAGGAGGAACCGCCCTTGCATCATCTGCTTTCACTTCTTTGCCGTCTTTATTGCTTTCTGCTGGCCCCTTCCGCCGCCCACTACATCAACGGCGGGCCCAGCCTGCCGCCGCCGCTGACACCGGAGCAGGAAAAGGCCCTGCTGACCCGGATGATGGCGGGGGATGCCGCCGCGCGCGATGACCTCATCACCCACAACCTGCGTCTGGTGGTCTACCTTGCCAAAAAGTACGAGAACAGCGGCGTGCCGCAGGAGGACATGATCTCCATTGGCACCATCGGGCTGATCAAGGCGGTGAACACCTTTACACCCGCGCGGAACATCAAGCTGGCCACCTACGCCAGCCGGTGCATCGGCAACGAGATCCTGATGTACCTGCGCAAAAGCTCCAACCGACGGCAGGAGGCCAGCATCGATGAGCCTCTGAACACCGACGGCGACGGCAACGAGCTGCTGCTCTCGGACGTGCTGGGCAGCGACGAAAACCTTGTGGGCCTGCAATTGGAGCAGGCCGCCGAGCGCGCCACCCTCCGGCGCTCCGTGGAGCAGCTGGCCCCCCGGGAGCGGCAGATCATGGAGCTGCGCTTCGGCCTTGTAGACGGCGTGGAGCACACCCAGAAGGAAGCCGCCGATGCCCTTGGCATCAGCCAGAGCTACATTTCCCGGCTGGAAAAGCGGATCATCCGTCAGCTGAAAGAGGTGCTGGAGCGGGAGTAACCCCACCGACATCCCTGCGGGATGCCACCGCCCCTAATAGGGGCGGCTTTGGCATAATGGGTAACTTTATGGGTACTGCCAAGGGCCCCACTATTAGGGGGGCTGTCATGCAAAGCGTGACTGAGGGGTTTAGTCTCCAAAAAGTTCCTCGTATTCCCCGCACGTTCCGTGACCATACTTCCGGTATCAACGTAACCGGAGGTTCGGGGGATGTACAACAAAGTGGAATTATGCGGGGTGGACACGGCCCAGCTGCCGGTGCTTTCCGAAGCGGAAAAGCGGCAGCTGCTCACCCGGGCGCGGGCAGGCGATGCCGCCGCCCGGCAGGCCATGATCGAGGGCAACCTGCGGCTTGTCCTGAGCGTGGTTCAGCGGTTCGCGCAGCGGGGGGAGAATCTGGACGACCTGTTTCAGGTGGGGTGCATCGGGCTCATCAAGGCCATCGACAACTTTGACCCGGCCCAGCCGGTGCGGTTTTCCACCTACGGCGTGCCCATGATCATCGGGGAGATCCGGCGCTTCCTGCGGGACAACAACGCCCTGCGGGTCAGCCGCAGCCTGCGCGATGCCGCCTACAAGGCCATGCAGGCCCGGGAGACGCTGGAAAAGCAGCTGGGCCGGGAGCCCACCGTGGACGAGGTGGCCCGGCAGGCAGGGCTCTCCCGCCGGGAGGTGAACGCGGCGCTGGAATCGGTGGTGGAGCCCATCAGCCTGGAAGAGCCCCTTTACACCGATGGCGGCGATGCCATGTATGTCATCGATCAGGTGCGCGACCCGGACAGCGAGGACAGCTGGATCAGCGGGTTGGAGTTCCGGCAGACCGTGGCCGGGCTGACCCCGCGCGAAAAGCGGATCATGGAGCTGCGCTATCTCCGGGGCAAGACCCAGATGGAGGTGGCGCAGGAGATCGGCATCAGTCAGGCGCAGGTTTCCCGGCTGGAAAAAGGCGCCTTGAACCAATTCCGGGCCGGGCACTGAACACAGCAGCGCCCCTGCTCCGTCCATCCGGCGGCGTGCAGGGGCGCTGCGCTTCTATTTACGGTATTTTCGGCGGGTGGCAGCTCCGCCGCGCAGATGCCGCTCGGCTTTGTTGCGGGCCAACACTGCCCGCACCTGTGCCGACAGCCCCGGGCTGACCCGGACCAGCCGCACCGAAACGTCCTTGTGCACGGTGGACTTGCTGCACCCAAACGCTGCAGCCGCAGCGCGCACGGTGGCCCCCTGCTCCACGATGTATTCTGCCAGCTGTACCGCCCGCTGTTCCGGATCTGCTCTCATACCCCCACGCCCCCTGTATCGTGCTGCTACAGCCTATGCGCCGGGCCGGGCAATTATGTCGGCAAGGGTTGACTTTTGCCGCCCAGCTGCGCTATACTGGATGCAGACATAAAAACAGGGGCGCCGTAAGGCTGAGATCCGCACTGAGCGGAGTACCCTTTACCTGATCCGGGCAATGCCGGCGTAGGGAGTTTGCGGGAGTCCTTGCAATTTTTTGCAGTTTCACAAACACCCATGCGCCTGCTGTAATTTCAGCGGGTGCATTTTTGTTTTTGTGTACCTTATAGAAAAGAGAGGAATCCCTATGTCGAAAACCTACTCCAAGACCCGCGTGTTGGTGGAATGCGCGCTGATGATCGCCATCGGCACCGTGCTGTCCAACATCAAATTCTTCACCCTGCCCAACGGCGGCAGCGTGACTGCCCTGAGTATGCTGCCGTTTGTGCTGGTGTCCTTCCGCCACGGCATCAAGTGGGGCCTGTTCACCGGATTTGTCAACGGCTGCCTGCAGATCCTGCTGGGCGGCGGTCTCTGGGCACCGCCCACCCCGACTTTCCTTGCTTATGCCGGCGAAGTCCTGCTGGATTACATCCTCGCCTTCATGGCGCTCGGCCTGGCAGAGTTCTTTGCCCGCCCCTTCCAGAACCGTGTTGTCGGCGTGGCTGTGGGCACTTTCATGGCTGGCTTCCTGCGGTTCCTGTGCAGCTTCCTGTCCGGTGTGCTGATCTGGGGCAACCTGACGGACGGTCTGCCCGCCTGGACCTACAGCCTGGTGTACAACGGCAGCTATATGCTGCCGGAGACCCTGCTGACCATGGTGGCTGCTGTGCTGTTGTGCCGTGTGGCACCCCAGATCTTTGACCGCCAGAGCGCAAAGGCCTAAAAAAAGCGTACTTTCGTACATCCTCTGTTCCCCTGCCGGGCCAAAAACCCAGCAGGGGATTTTTGCTGCAAAAATTTCAAAAACCTGTTGACAATCTCCCTTTGGGCTGGTATAATTACACACGTCGTCAGGAGCACAACGCCGAACGACAAGCCAGCATGGGGGATTAGCTCAGCTGGGAGAGCGCTTGCATGGCATGCAAGAGGTCACCGGTTCGATCCCGGTATTCTCCACCAATCAAGAGCAAAACGAACACGAAGTCACCATTCAAATGGTAGGCAACGTGTTCGTTTTGTTTTGTGAACTTCCCTGCGTGACCACATCGTAAAACATAAAACGAAAAATCCCCCTACGCCGACCCGGTTCAAAGGTCAATGTAGGGGGATTTTGCTGTAAAATCAAGAGCGGAACCAGATTGATGCTGCTCTCTACAAAACTGGAATGAACGCATTCCGAAGAGGCCCGCTTTTTAAGTCTATGCTGAATTTGCAGCTCAGAAGTTTCATCCTTGTTATCTTTTCTTATAAATCATCGTTTTTGCGTGAATCATCATTTATCCACAGAGCTTTGTGCTGCCGATGCACAAAGTGCCGCCCGGGGCCGGACATCCTCACTTTTGCTTGACATTTTCTGCCGGAACCGTTATGTTGGTACTGACAGCTGAATCATCCGTTCCGCCGCGAACCAGCTGCCTGCGTTGTAAGGAGATTAAAAAGATGAAATTGATCCGCACTGTTGACGCGGCAGGGCAGGTGCTCTGCCACGATATCACCCAGATCATCCCGGGCGAGTTCAAGGGCCCGCGCTTCCGCAAGGGGCACATCGTCCAGCCCGAGGACATCCCAGTGCTGCTGTCCATCGGCAAAGAAAACCTCTATGTCTGGGAAAAGCGCCCCGGCATCCTGCATGAGGACGAGGCAGCGGCCCTGCTGTACAAAGCTGCTGCCGGCAAAAACATCCACGGCACCGAGCCGAAAGAGGGCAAGATCGAGCTGATCGCCGACTGCGACGGCCTGCTCAAAATCGACCGCGCCGCATTGCTGGCTGTGAACCGCACGCCCCAGATGATGATCGCCACCATCCACGGTGATATGCCCGTGAAAAAAGGCCAGAAGCTGGCCGGCACCCGCATCATCCCGCTGGTGATCGAGCAGGAAAAGATGGACGCCATGCAGGCCGCTGCCGGGCCGGAGCCCATCCTGAACGTGCTGCCCTTCCGTGCGAAGAAGTTTGCCGTCATCCCCACCGGCAGCGAGGTGTTCAAGGGCCGCATCGAGGACAAATTCACCCCGATTTTGCAAAACAAGCTGGCCGAATACGGCTGTGAGATGACCTTCCGCAAGGTCTGCGATGATGACCCGGCGGGCATCACGGCCGCCATTCTGGAGGCAAAAGACGCAGGCTGTGAGCTGATCTTCACCACCGGCGGCATGAGCGTGGACCCCGACGACCGCACCCCGCTGGCCATCAAAAACACCGGCGCCGACATCATCAGCTACGGCGCGCCGGTGCTGCCGGGTGCCATGTTCCTGGTCAGCTATCTGGACGGGGTACCCGTGTGCGGCCTGCCCGGCTGTGTGATGTACGCCAAGCGAACGATTTTTGACCTGCTGCTGCCCCGCCTGTTGGCCGATGCCCCCATCACCGCCGAGGACATTGCCCGGCTGGGCGAGGGCGGGCTGTGCCTGGGCTGTGCGGAATGCCACTGGCCCAACTGCGGCTTCGGCCATTGCTGAGAAACCCTCTCCGTCTCGCTGTCGAACGGCAGGGAGTTTTGCAATAGAGCGTAATAAGGACAAGAAATAAATGAGTGAAAATAATCTGACCCATTTTGATGCCGCCGGAAATGCCGTGATGGTGGATGTGAGCGGCAAACCGGTCACCGCCCGGGAGGCTACGGCCCGGGGCATCCTTACCATGAACGCCGAAGCCTTTGCCGCCGTGCAGAGCGGCACGGTGAAAAAGGGCGACGTGCTGGGCGTGGCCCGCATCGCCGGCATTATGGCCGCCAAACGCACCAGCGAGCTGATCCCGCTGTGCCATCCCCTGCCGCTGACCAAGGTACGCGTGGATTTTGAACTGCTGCCCGAACAGCAGGCCGTGGAAGCCCGCTGCACGGTCAAAACCAGCGGCGTCACCGGCGTGGAGATGGAAGCTCTAACCGGCGTTTCCACAGCCCTGCTGACCATCTACGACATGTGCAAAGCTGTGGACAAGGGCATGGAGCTGAGCGGCATCCATCTGGTGGAAAAGACCGGCGGCAAGAGCGGCCATTACATCCGGTCGGAGGGCGGCTATGTTTGATTCCTGCCGCCGGGATATCCACTACCTGCGCCTGTCGGTCACCGACCGCTGCAACCTGCGCTGCCGGTACTGTATGCCGGACGGCGCAAAAATACTGGAGCACGAAGAAGTGCTGACCCATGATGAATTTCTGCGTCTGGCCGCGCTGTTTGCGCAGTGCGGCATCGACACGGTGCGGGTGACCGGTGGCGAACCGTTGGTGCGCAAGAGTGTGGCACAGCTGGTGGCCGGGCTGAAAGCAACGCCCGGCATCCGTCATGTCAGCATGACCACCAACGGCACTCTGCTGGCGCAGCAGCTGCCCGCTTTACTGGACGCGGGCCTTGACAGCGTGAACATCAGTCTGGACACGCTGGACCCGGCGGTGTTCCGGCACATCACCGCCCGGGACGAATTCGCCGCCGTGCAGGCGGGCCTGCGCGCCGCATTGGAAAGTCCCCTGCCGGTCAAGCTCAACTGTGTGCCGCAAGTGGGCGTCAACGAGGGCGAACTGGAAGCGATTGCAGCGCTGGCCCGGGACAACGATCTGCAGGTGCGGTTCATTGAGATGATGCCCATCGGCTACGGCGCGGCCATGCCCTGCGTCTCCGGCCCGGAGCTGCGGGCGCGGTTTGCCAACCGCTGGCCGGAACTGCATCCCGTGGAAGGCACCACCTTTGGCAATGGCCCTGCCGTCTATTATACCGTGCCCGGCTGGAAGGGCAGCATTGGCTTCATTGCCGCCGTGCACGGCAAATTCTGCGCCTCCTGCAACCGGGTGCGGCTGACGAGTCAGGGCTTTCTGCGTCCCTGCCTTGCCAGCGAGACCGGGTGTGACCTGCGTGCTCTGCTGCGCGGCGGGGCCGACGACGCCCGGCTGCGGACGGCCATCCGGGAGACCATCTGGTCCAAACCCCGGGAGCATCATTTTGAGGACCGGTGCATGCCCGCGACACGCAGCATGTACCGCATCGGAGGATAACATTTTATGGGTAAAATTCTGGCCATCTGCACAAGCCCCCGGCGCGGCACCGTCAAGACTGCGGTGCCCAGCGCCGTGCTCACCCCGGAATGGGGCATCGTGGGCGACGCCCACGGCGGCAATTGGCACCGCCAGGTCAGTATGTTGAGCGCTGAAAAGATCGAAGCCTTCCGCAAAAAGGTCTGGGTGGACTATGGTGCCTTTGGCGAAAACCTGGTCGTCGAAGGGTTTGACTTCCGCACCCTTCCGGTCACCAGCCGGTTTGCCATCGGAGACGTTGTACTGGAGATGACCCAGATCGGCAAGGAATGCCACAACGACTGTGTCATCAAGCAGCAGACCGGCGAATGCATCATGCCGCGGGAGGGCGTGTTTGCCCGGGTAATTGCCGGCGGCGAGATCCGTGTGGGCGACGAAGTGACCCTGCTGCCCCCGCCGGAGAATCCGCCCCTGCGGGCTGCCGTCATTACCCTTTCCGACAAGGGCAGCCGCGGTGAACGGGAGGACAAAAGCGGCCCGCTCATCGTCAAAATGCTCGCCGCCGCAGGCTACAAGGTGGAAGAGACACTGCTCCTGCCCGACGAGGCAGCTGCCCTGAAAGCCCAGCTCATCCGGCTGGCCGACGGCCGTCAGGTCAACCTGATCCTCACCACCGGCGGCACCGGCTTTTCGCCCCGGGATATCACCCCGGAGGCCACCCTTGCCGTGGCCGACCGCAACGCGCCCGGCATCGCCGAGGCCATGCGGTACCACAGCCTGAGCATCACCCCGCGCGGGATGCTCAGCCGTGCAGCCAGCGTCCTCCGCGGCAAAACGCTCATCGTCAACCTGCCGGGCAGCCCCAAAGCTGTGCAGGAAAATCTGGAGTACATCCTGCCCAGTCTGGAACATGGGTTGCGCATCGCCGCCGGTCTGGACGGTGAATGTGCACGCCATTGACTTTAAAAAAAAATAATACTACGCATCGGTCATTCCTCAATTTTGACCGATGTGCGCAGAAATTTCGGCCGGTTTGCCGCTTGACGGACCGGCCTGTTTTTTTGTATTCTATTCCTTGGAATTCTTTTATCCCGGTGGGCGGCACCGCATCCTGTACCGTATCGTGCAAAATCATTTCTTTCAAAGAACAGGAGAATAAGCCATGAACCTGAACAAGATTTCCCGCCGGAACTTTCTGTGTGCGGTCGGTCTGACCACCGCCGCTGCCCTGACTGCCTGCGGCAGCTCCGCTTCCAGCGCGGCCGCATCCTCTGCCGTCGCTTCCTCCGGAGCCGCTGCAGAACCGGTGGAGCTCATCGTCTTTGCCGCCGCCTCCCTCACTGAGACCCTGACCGCCATCGGCGAAACGTACTCGGCAGAGAACCCGGGCGTGACCTTCCGGTTCAACTTTGATTCCTCCGGCACCCTCAAGACCCAGATCCAGGAAGGTGCCGACTGCGACGTGTTCATTTCGGCCGGTCAAAAGCAGATGAACCAGCTGGACAGCACCGCTTCTGCGGATGTAAACACCGAAGGGCTGGACTTTGTGGACAGCGACAGCCGCGTGGACCTGCTGGAAAACAAAGTGGTGCTCTGCGTGCCGGAGGGCAGCGACAAGGGCATCGACAGCTTTGACGCCCTGGCCGAGCACCTGAAGGCCGAGGACATCCTCTTCTGCATGGGCAACAGTGATGTGCCGGTGGGCCAGTACACCCAGAAAATTCTGGCCTATTATGATCTGGACGAGACCGCTCTGGCTGCCGCCGGGGTCATCACCTACGGTTCCAATGTCAAGGAGGTGACCACGCAGGTCACCGAGGGCAGCGTGGATGCCGGTGTGGTCTACTGCACCGACGCCTACAGCGCCGGTCTGACCCCGGTGGACGAGGCCACCAAGGAGATGTGCGGTCGGGTCATCTACCCTGCCGCCGTGATGAAAGCCGCTCCCAATGCCGACGCCGCCAAGGCTTTCCTCGCCTATCTGCAGACCGAAGAGGCCATGACGGTGTTCGTGGGCGTCGGTTTCAGCGCTGTGGCGCAGTAAAGCCGTAATCATCGTTTGCCATTGCTGTTTCCTTCAACCTCTTTTTTACACCGTTTACCTGACCTTCACTTTTGCAATCAAGGCTTTGTCCGGCCCCATTCTACAAAATACGGTGTCCCATAAATATCTCTTTCACGCATTTTCCGGGACAAATGCACTATTTTTTGCGGTGTTCCCGCGGCGTCAGGCCGAAATGCGCCTTGAACGCCCGGTTGAAATAGGAGAGGTTCTCGAACCCGCAGCGGGAAGCGATGCTCAGCACCGTGTCATCCGTTGTGTGCAGGGCTTCGGCAGCGGCATTGAGCCGGTATTCCTTGAGAAAAGCAATGAAGCTCTGCCCGGTCATCTGCCGGAACCACCGCATAAAATGGCTCTCGCTGCAAGGCACCAACTGTGCTGCATCGGAGATATGCACCTCTTCGCCATAATGGTCCGCCACCCATTGCAAAATCTTTTTCAACCGCCGGGAGTCGGCGGTCTCCATCGGCGGCAGGTTCTTCCCCTGTGCAATGAGCAGCGCCAGAAAGCGCAGCAATGCCCCTTTGATAAACAGCTCATAGCCCGGCTCCTTGGCACGGTTCACATCCTCGGTCTCCCGCAGGCAGGCGGCGGCACGAACATAACATGGCTCGTCCGGGGTCAGGCGCTGGGTCAGCGACAGCCGGCCACTTTGCAGCGGCAACAGGTATTTTTCGGCACAGAGGTCTCCCGCGCCGCCCAGCAGTTCCAAATCAAAGATGATGTTCTCATATTCCATGGAACAGCCCTCCTTCTGCCGCAGGGCATGGAGTGTCCCCGGTGAAAAGACAAAGATATCCCCTGTATGCGCCGGATAGGCCGCTGTGCCCATCTGCACAAGGCCGCTGCCGCGCTTGACAAAGACCAGCTCCATGCTGTCCTGCCAGTGCAGTGCCACCTGCGGGAAGTCCCCCGGGATGGTGCAGGGATAGATGTTAAATGGAAAACGCACGGCACCGTGTTGCTTTGTTTCCTGCAAAAAAGATGGATTTCCCATGTCTGTCTCCTCCTGATGATAGGATTGTATCATAATTTGCACTGTTTAGGCAAGATTTTGCACGTTTTGTGTGGTATATCTTGAGACACAGATGTCAAACCTGCTTTCCGTATCAAAGGAGGATCCTGTTATGAACTTTACCGAAACCTTACAAAGCCTTACCGGCAAACCTCTTTCTACCTGCACGAATCAGGAACTGTATCTTGCCCTGCTGGAACTTGTCCGGCGCAAGAGTGCTGACCGTGTGCAGCCGGTGACCGGCCGTAAGCTCTATTATATCAGCGCCGAATTTCTCATCGGCAAGCTGCTGTCCAACAACCTCATCAATCTGGGACTGTACGATGAAGCCCGCGATGCACTGGCTGCCGTCGGCAAGAGCCTTTCCGATATCGAAGAAGTGGAGCCGGAACCTTCTCTGGGCAACGGCGGTCTGGGCCGTCTGGCTGCCTGCTTCCTCGACTCTCTGGCAACGCTGAACCTGCCCGGCGACGGCGTGGGTCTGCGGTACCACTTCGGTCTGTTCCATCAGTCCTTTGAGGATGGCGTGCAGAACGAAAAGCCCGACCCGTGGCTGACTGCCCACAGCTGGGCGGAAAAGACCGACACCACCTACCCGGTGGAGCTGGCGGGCAAGGAGTACACCGCCCGGCTGTACAAGCTGGCGGTCACCGGCTACGAGGGGCGCACCAACACCCTGAACCTGTTCGATCTGGACACCATCGACGAGAGCATCGTCCATGACGGCATTGCCTTCGACAAGACCGCTATCGACAAGAACCTGACCCTCTTCCTCTACCCGGACGATTCCGACGAGGCAGGCCGCCGTCTGCGGGTGTACCAGCAGTACCTGATGGTTTCTGCCGGTGCACAGCTCATTCTGGCCGAGTGCGCCGCCCGGGGCTGCAACTTCCATGATCTGGCGGACTACGCCGCTATCCAGATCAACGACACCCACCCCAGCATGGTCATCCCGGAGCTGATCCGGCTGCTGGGCGAGCGCGGCATCGAATTTGAAGAGGCCGTGGAGATCGTCACCAAGACCTGCGCCTACACCAACCACACCATTCTGGCCGAAGCACTGGAAAAGT
>OLPG01000900.1_pt1 | contig 27234 bp, 20 predicted proteins | sample 1672311 | NCBI WGS metagenome assembly OLPG01 (sample SAMEA3136670, study PRJEB25190) | human gut metagenome | biome: human gut; feature: human-associated habitat; material: faeces | place: Austria | collected 2013 | reverse complement strand
ACTTGTCGATCTGCACCGTGCCGTCCTCGGCGATGTGGCTGGCCTCGGTCGGGCATACCTTCACGCACTCCGGGTCCTTGCAATGCTGGCACTGCACGGTCATGAAATACATCTCGATGTCCGGCCACGTGCCGCAGCCGTCCTTCTTCGGGTTCGGGCCGATGCGCAACGTCTTGTTCCAATAATCGCCCACCGGCACATTGTTCATGGCCTTGCAAGCGACGCTGCACGCCAGGCAGCCCACGCAACGGTTCAGATCCGTCGCAATCGCATAATGAGTCATGTTCCGCACCTCCCTTTACGCTTCGTTGCGGATGTCGTAGTTCGGCAGCCATTCCTTCAGACGCGGGTCGGATGCGTCGTGAATGATCTCGTTGCCCTTGTGGTCGCACGGCACGGGGTTGCCGAACGGGGAATTCTCAGGCGTGGCCTTGTAGATGTTCACCGGGTAGGCGCGCAGGTAGCTGGTGCCGGAAATGCGGTCCTGGTAGCCCTTACCCGTAGTGACCAGGCAGTTGCAGCCGCACAGGTCGTAGCCCTTGTCGGCCTGGTCAAGCTCGGGGAACCACCACTGGTGCTCCAAGTTCACCACGCCGGGCGCGACGCCGTGGTACAGGTCGGCCACCTGGCGGATCTTGCCGTTGTCGTTCTCGATCCACACCCAGTCGCCCTGCTCGATGCCCAAGCGCGCGGCATCCTGCGGGTTGATCTCGATGCGCGGCGCCGGCCACATCTCGCGGCACCACGGCAGCTGGCGATGCTCGCTGTGGAAGTACACCGGGATGCGGCGGCCGGTGGTGGCGGTGAACGGGTACTTCTCGTTCATCTCCGGGTCGGCGATCGGGCTCAGCGGCGGCTCCTTGTACGTGGGCAGGAAGTCTTCCTCGTCATCGGGCATGAACGTCTCGATGAGCGTGGACCAGATCTCCATCTTGCGCGTCGGGGTGCCGAAGCCGGGCTTGGCGAATTCCTCGAGCGCGTTCTTGTCGCCGTAGGCCTTCAGCGGCATCATGCCCGTCTCGTAGCGGCGGTACGTGCCCCACGTGTCGGGCGCAACAACCTTGCAGTCCTTCCAGCCGTTCTGCTCGAAGTCGTCGCGGTACTCTTCCCACGTGGTGGGCGCACCCGCACGGCCGGTGTTCAGCATGATGTCAAGGTTCTCGATGCGGTCAGGCCACTTGTTGTCGTCCGGGCCCCACTGCTTGCCCATGTACTGGTAGATCATCGTGGCGATCTCGATGTCGTGCTTCGTATCAGCCGGCGGCTCGATGGCGCGCACGGTTGCGCCCTGGCCGCCCGAGGGGCCTTGGCTCATACGGGGGCAGTCGGTCTCAAGCCAGTGCTGCGCAGGCAGCAGGATGTCGGCCATGCCAGCGGTCGGCGTCTTCCACAGATCCTCGCACACGAAGAAGTCCAGGTTCGGGAACGCGCGCCACTTCTGCAGGCTGTTCGACATGCACATGAAGTCGCCCGTGGAGCACCAACCGGCCTTGACCGGGTACGGCTCGCCCGTCTCGATGGCCTTCCACACGCTGGCGTCGTCCGCCCAGCCCTGCCACCAACCAAGCAGCGGGTAATCCTCGATGCCCAGCGTCTTGTTGAACTCCTCGGCCGAGATGTTCGGGATGCCGGGGGCCACGGCGCCAAGACCCGCCTTGAACACGAAGTCGCCCTGCGTGCCTCCGCGGTGACCTGCGGGAACGTCCCAGTTGCCCGACAGGCCGATGTAGGTGTCCATGGCGCGCACCATGGCGATGGCGTTGCAGCTGTGCTCGATGGCCAGCTGATACTGGATGCCGCCGTTGCCGTAACCGGTGGTGGGGTCGATGCGCTTGGCATGCGTCAGGCACGCGGTCTTGATGGTCTCGGCCGGCACGCCGGTGATCTCGGAGACCTTCTCGGGCGTGTACTCTGAAACGCGGTCGGTGAACAGTTGCCACACGGGCGTGACCTTCGACTTCTTGCCGTCTTTGAGCTCCACCTCGAACTCGCCGTACAGCGCGGGGTCGATTTCGGGATCGAACGGCGTGGGGTCGGGCACCCAGCCCTGCGACACGCCGGGCACCAGGTGCTCCTGCATGCCCTCGTGGCCGGCCGTGGGTTTGCTCCACGTTTCGCCTTCCCAAAGTCCCGTGCCTGCGTCGAAGTACGTCATGCGGTTGTTCAGGTTGTCCCACACCATGAACTTGTGCGGGTCGCCGTCTTCCTTCAGGTCGCTTTCCTTCAGCAGGCGCGTCTTCATCTGGAACTTGCCGCTGGTGAAGCGGTAGGTCTCGTAGCCGGTGGCCTCGATGTCGTTGCACACGAGGAACGGGCCGTTCGTCCACTTCTTGGCGAACAGGTCGTCGTACAGCTCGTTGTTGATGAGGATGTTCAGCCAGCCCATGGCCATGGCGCCGTCGGTGCCGGGGCGCAGGTTCAGCCAGATGTCGGCTTCCTTGCCCAGGTTCGTCATGCGGGGGTCAACCACGATGTGCGTGTCGGCCTTCTCGGCAACGTCGACGACGGTACGGCACGAGTCGTCGTAGTTCGACAGCTCCGGGCCGGTGCCCCACGACGTGTACACCTTCGGGCGGCCGACGGTTTCCATCCAGGAAGCCTGCATCATGGAGTTCATAGCGGTGGCAAAGAAGCGCGGGCCCTTGCACACCTGCCACGGGATGCACATGTTCGGGCTGCCGACCAGCTGGCCAAGCGCGCCGTACGCGAACATGCCCCAAATGCGCGACGTGCCGGACATGCCGAAGATTGCCTCGCCGCCGTAGCGGTCCATGGTCTCCTGCAGCTTCTCGGCGATGGTGCTCATGGCCTCGTCCCACGTGATGCGCTGCCAACCGGGATCGTCCTCGCCGCGCGCGTTCGTGCGCTTCATCGGGTGGTACAGGCGGTCCGGATGATACGCCGCCTGCAGCGACGCCTGGCCCTTGCCGCAGTGGTTGCCCATCGACTGGAAGGCGCTTTCATCGCCCTCGGTGCGAATGGCGCGACCGTTCTCGACGATAACCCACACGCCGCATTCCATCTTGCCGCAGCCGCGGCAGCAGGAACGCACGCGCTTGGTGTCGCCCGCCTTGCTTGCAGTGACCGTGCTCGACTCGGCCAGCGCGGCGCCCGCGGGCGCAACAACGGCAGTGGCGGCCGCGGTGGCGGCGGCCAACTTCGTGAACGCGCGACGCGTCATCGTAAGCTTGCCCATGCATCTCCTCCTTCTTCTCGTCTTCTCAACGAAACCGACGATACCGGGCGAGATGAGGGGCGCGAATCGGGTACGAGAGCCGATTTCACCATATCGTGCGAAAGACATGACATGCGCTGAACTGGGGTTTTGCGAATTCGCGAAAATCGGGGCGTTCTCAGCGGGTGAAGCATACCTATAATGAAAGCAAATCGATATGAGTTGCCGAGGGGGACACTTTTGGGGGAAAGGGAAACCAAAACGCAGCGCGCTACGGCGCAGCTGCTGACGCCGGCCATTTGGGGCATCGGCATTGCGTTGGGGTGCGTGCTGGCGTGGCCGCTCATGGCGTTTCAGAGCATGAACCTGTACGCAGGGTTCGACAATCGCGAGGCCATCCTCGATCAAGCATACCTGCTGTCCATCGTTGCCACCACGGCCACGCTGGCGGCGTGCGGCCTGTTCTACAAAAGCTTCGACCGCGTGTTGGGCTCGGTGCTCGCGCGCTGGTGCTTCCCCACGGGCATGGCCTTAGGCACGCTGCTTATCTTGGTCGCCGGCGCGCCCGGTGCGGCGGGCACGGCGTTCACCGTGGGCTTCGGCCTGGCAACGGGCGTGTTCTCGGGCTTGTTTCTGATGAATTTCGGTGCCGTCATCGGCATGCTTTCCATTAGGCAATCGGCCGCCGCCATCGCCATCGGCTACCTGCTTTCCAGCGTGCTGTTCTTCGCGTTTCTGTTCTTCGGACAGCTTGAGGCCACGCTCATGTGCGCCAGCATGGGGCCCGTTGCCGCCGTGTTTCTGTTCTACGGCGTGTCCGACCTGAAGATGGACAAGCGGCAGGCGAACTCGCTGCCGGCGCAGGCCGACCCCGACGACGCCGACAAGCGCCAACTGCACAGCCTTATCTTGGCGTTCGGCCTAACCATGCTGGTGGCCGGCGCATCCTACGAGCTGTCGCGCACGCTATACGTGCAGATGGGGCACTTCGCCGCGGGCACCGTCACGCCCTACGCCGTGGCGCAGGGCGCCGTCACCACGTTGACGGCCGTGGGCTCCATCGGCGTGGCGCTGGTGCTTATCACGTCGCGCGGCATCAAAGGCCCCGAGGTGGTCTATCGCCTGATCACCACGTTTCTGCTGATAGGCGCGCTGCTTTTGCCCGTGCCGCTGCTGTTTCCCGAAGTGCCCGCGTTCGTGCCGCTGTCCATCGACGTTGCGGCGTTTCAGTGCCTGGGCATGGGCATGTGGATTTTGATTGCCGGCCTGTGCCGCCGCTACCAAACGTCGTGCCTGTTCGCGTTCGGCATCATCCGCACAGCCTGGGCCGCCGGCCCGCTTGTGGGCATGCTGGTAGGACGCTGGCTGTGGTACGGCGTGGGGCTTGACGTGCAGGGAGCGTTCACCGCGGCGGCCACGTGCGTGCTGCTCATCGTGCTGGTGAACAACTTCGTGTTCACCGAGCGCTCGCTGGCACTGGCGTTAAGCATCATGCCCACCGACCGCAAGCAGCGCTTCCAAGACCGCTGCCGCGCCGTCATCGAGCGCTACGGCCTGACCGAGCGCGAAGGCGAGGTCATGATCATGTTCGCGAAAGGCCGCAACCTGCCCTACGTGCAGGAGGAGCTGTGCCTGTCGAAGAGCACCGTCAGCACGCACCGCCAACACATCTACCAAAAGCTCGGCGTCCACTCCGCCCAAGAGATGATCGACCTCATCCAAGAAGAAAAGGGCTAACAAGCGGAGTCAGCCACCCGGCAGTGGCAAACCCCTTGCCAGATTTCCAATTACGTCCTGATTTTCGCCATTTTTGGCGATTTTACGTCCTTGTTTTCGCCATTATTGGTTAAAATCAGGACGTAATTCCAATACTATCGAAAGGCCGCATCATGAAGAGACATCTCATGACAGCGCTCGATGCATGGAAGAACTCCAAGCGCCGCAAGCCCCTTATCCTCAACGGAGCCCGCCAGGTCGGCAAAACATGGCTACTCAAAGAATTCGGCACAACGCGCTACGACAACGTCGCCTACGCCAACTTTGATGGATCAGTAGCACTTGCCGCGTCTTTTGCCGCCGACTTCGATATGCGGCGAATCCTCACCAACCTGCAAGCGGCCACGGGGGAGAAAATCGTCGAAGGCTCCACGCTGCTTATCCTCGACGAGATTCAAGAGTGCCCGCGCGCGCTAACCTCGCTTAAATACTTCCAGGAACAAGCGCCCGACATCCACGTTGCCGCCGCCGGATCGCTGCTCGGCCTTACCGTTCACGAAGGCACGGGGTTTCCCGTCGGCAAAGTCAATATGCTTGATTTGCACCCGCTCGACTTCCGTGAGTTTCTCGACGCAACGGGAAACACCATGCTGCGCGAGCTCGTTGACGAAGGCGACCCGACAAGCATCAACGCATTTGGACCGAAGCTTACCGAGCTGCTCAAACAATACTATTTCGCTGGAGGCATGCCGGAAGCCGTTGCGGCGTTCATCGACGACGGCGCTCTCGAAAGCGCGCGTAACGTGCAGGAGGAAATCCTTCGCTCGTATCGACTCGATGCGTCAAAGCACCTAAGCGCACGCGAAACCGAGCACGTCCTTGCAGTCTGGGATTCGCTACCTGCTCACCTGTCGCGCGAGAACAAAAAGTTCGTGTTCGGCCAAATCCACGATGGCGCCAGAGCGCGCGATTACCGCTCGGCGATAACCTGGCTTGTCCAGGCTGGGCTCGCAACAAGGGTCGACCGAGTCTCGAAACCAGGCGTCCCCCTTTCCTCATATGCAAGCGACAACGCATTCAAACTATTTTGCCTGGATATAGGCTTACTTGGGGCACTTTCGGGGCTCAACCAGCAAGCTATCGCAGAAGGCAACGCGGCATTCACGGAATTCAAAGGCGCGCTGACCGAGCAGTACGTCTGCCAGCAGCTTGTCGCAAGCTGCGGACTTGAACCGTTTTACTGGTCCGCCAACAATTCCCGCGGAGAAATTGACTTTCTTGCACAAAAGGCCGGGAAAACTTACGCCATCGAAGTAAAGGCCGAAGAGAACCTTCGAGCAAAAAGTTTACGCACTTTCAAAGAACGCTATCCCGATGTTCAAGCGCTGCGGTTTTCCCTTTCCGGCTACCAACAACAAGACTGGATGGCGAGCGTGCCGCTCTATGCCATGTTCAGCGAGAAGCTGTGGGGATGAAAGCGCCCCCTTGAACGTTCCGTGTTCGCCGGCGGACAATGCTGGAGTTCGCTCGTAGCTGTTTGTTAGAATCGTGCGAGATTAAACCCCGAGGAGAAAGGGCGCTTTTGCCAGCTTCGTGCAACCTGACATCGGCCGCAAACCGCACAGTCGCGCTGCTTTTGTGCGCGCTGCTGGCGTTCGCATGCGTTCCCGCCGCCCCCGGCGCGGCGCAGGCCGCAGACATGGACGCAAGCGAGCGATTCGCCGCCCCCAGCGAAGCCTCCACCCCCGTCGGCGAATCGCTCCACAACAGCGAAGCCGCTTCCACGGAAAGCAACACCTCGAACGCCGGCGACCAAAGTACCGCCGCGTCCGACGGCGAAACCAACGGCGCGCAAACCGTGCGCGTCGGCTGGCTGCTGAACAACCAGGGCTTTCAAAGCGGCATGCCCGGCGAATACCAATCAGGCTGGGGTTACGAATACCTGCAAACGCTTTCGTACTACGCGCCCGCGTGGAATTACGAATACGTTCCCGGCACGTTCACCGAGCTTATGGACAAGCTTGAGGCCGGCGAAATCGACCTTATGCCCAACATCTCCTACACGCCCGAGCGCGCCGAAAAGCTGCTGTATTCCACGAACGCGCAAGGCACCGAACACTACTACATCTACGCCAAGCCCAGCAACGATGCGCTCACGCAAGGCGACCCTGCGGCGCTCAATGGCATGACCATCGGCTGCAACAGCGGCGTCGTGCAAACCGAAGCGGGCATGCAATGGCTCTCCGACGAAGACGTGACCTGCAACTATAAGTTCTACAGCACCGACAACGAGCTGTTCGACGCCCTTTCGAACGACGAAGTGGACGCCATCATCATGAACGACACACTGTCGTCCGAGGATGCGCAGCCCGTGTTCAGCGTTGGCGAAAGCAACTACTTCCTGGTCACGCCGAAATCTCGCCCCGACCTTATGAGCCAGATCAACGCCGCCATGACGTCCATCAGCGCGGCGAACCCGCGCTACAACGATGAGGTGAAAACCCGCTACTCCGTAGGCAACGGCGGCACGTCGGCGCTCACGAACGCCGAGCACTCGTGGCTTGCCGCGCGCGGCAACACCATCAAGTTCGGCTATCTTGACAACGTGCCGCCCTACAGCACCGAAAGCGGCAGCGAGCTTGCAGGCGCGCTGACCGAGCTGATCAACACGCTGGAAAACCAGTTTGGGGTAAAAATAGAAGCAACGGCTTTCCAGTCGAACGCGGAGCTGCAAGACGCGCTTGCAAACGGCGCCGTTGACGTTATTGCGCCCGTTTACAAGGACTACTGGGTTGCCGAGCAGGCCGGATGCATCCAATCGGCATCGTTTGCCAGCACGGCGCTTGTTGCCCTGTACAGCAGCAACGACCTTGACGCCGCATTGGGCTCCATCGCCCAGGCGCCTGCGCAACTGGTGAACAAAGCCGTGCTGGGCACGCGCTACCCCCAGGCAAACATCACCGAATACGCTGATGCAGTCGGGTGCATCGAAGCCGTGAAGACCGGGCGCGCTGGCTGCACGATTGTGTCAGTTCCCGCATTGAATCCCCTCCGCGAAAAGGTCGATATGAGCGACCTGAAAACAACGGAACTTGCCGAAGGCGCCGAGCTGACCTGCTGGATGCGCAAGGGCGATTACACCCTGCTCAGCATCGTGAACAAAGGTGTCACCAACTCGAAAGATGCCCTCACGGCGGCAACGTACTCGCAAGATACCCGCACCGAAGACGAATCCGCTTTCGCGGAATTCGTCAGCAAGCATCAAATTATCATCGTCGTCAGCGTGCTTATGGTGCTGATAGTGTTTATCCTTGTCCTCGTGTGGCTGCTGCGGCGCGCACGCCTCGCGCAACAGGAAGCGCAAGCCGCCAACGCCGCGAAAACGGCGTTCTTGTCGCGCATGAGCCACGACATCCGCACGCCTTTAAACGGCATCATCGGCCTGCTGGAAATCGGCGACCTGCATCCCGACGACGCGAAGCTTGCCACGCAAAACCGCAAGAAGGCGAAAGTGGCGGCCGACCATCTGCTCACGCTCATCAACGACATCCTTGAGATGAGCAAAATCGAAGACCGCGCCGTTGAGCTGGAGAATGAGCCGTTCAATCTTGAGGACCTCATCCGCGACATCTACATGCTGGGGCAGCTGCGCGCCAACGAGCGCGGCGTCGACCTCACCATTAAAGGCGCACGCACCCTCGACTTCCCCAACGTGTACGGCAGCCCCGTGCACGTGCGACGCGTGCTGCTGAACCTTATCGACAACTGCGTCAAGTACAACAAACCCGGCGGCAGCGTCACCTGCACGGCCGCGAACCTGGGCGTAGAGGGCGACGTGGTGACGTACCGCTTTACCATCGCCGACACGGGCATCGGCATGACGTCGGAATTCCTCGAGCACATTTTCGAGCCGTTCACGCAGGCCAACAACGACGCGCGCAGCAACTACCAGGGCACCGGCATGGGCATGCCCATCGTAAAGGCGCTTGTCGAGGAGATGGGCGGCGTCATCACGGCAACCAGCACGCTGGGCGAAGGCAGCACGTTCACAGTGATGCTGCCGTTCACCATCGACCGCAACCCGCAGACGCATCAAAGCGACGACGAAAACGCCAGCGACATCTCCCTTGCCGGCATGAGCATCATGCTGGTTGAAGACAACGAGCTGAACACCGAGATCGCCCGCACGCTGCTGGAAAACGAAGGCGCGCAGGTTACGTGCGCCGCCGATGGTCAGGAAGCCGTTGACCTGTTCTGCAGCAAGGTGCCGGGCACGTTCGACGTCATCCTCATGGACGTGATGATGCCGAAGATGAACGGCTACGAGGCCACGCGCGCCATCCGCTTGAGCGACCGCCCCGACGCCGCCACCGTGCCCATCGTGGCCATGACGGCCAACGCGTTCGCCGAGGACGTGCAAACCGCCAAAGAAGCCGGCATGAACGACCACGTTTCCAAGCCCATCCAGCTCGACATTCTTAAGGAAGCCCTAGCGAAATACCGCCACGGGTAGCAGCCGCGCAGGCAATCACCGGCATTTGCCGAAACATTATTCCTCGTCGAACACGCTGCGCTCGGTCGGTAGATAAAACGCCACAAGCCACAGGAGGAATACCGCGACACATCCAAGGATGCCCCACACGATGGGTTTGGCAACCAGAATAGCGCTCACCGCCATAATCGAGTACGAGATGCCCAATATGGTCAGCTTCTTCTTCACCGTAACGCCTCGGCCGCTCTTGAAGGGTTCAACGTAAGCTTTATAAGCCTTCGTCTCAACAAGCCAAGCATTCAAGCGCTCCGAACTGCGCGAGAAGAAAAACGCCGCCGCAAGCAACAATGGCGTAGTGGGCAGAACAGGCAAGAACACACCAGCAATGCCCAGCGCCGTGCACAACGAGCCAAGGATAACGAACAAGCATTTCTTAAGAGCGCTCAAACCAATTCCTACCTACTAGGTTTAATAATCCACTCGCTCATAATAACAAAGCCCCCATCATCCCCGCGATAGGGATAAACCTTTCAATAGATTCCCAGACTGCGATTATCCCGAATCGCAACTTTCCCAAATTGTTCGCTTACTCCCGAACGCAAGACTCCCTTCAGAGCTCTCGCCGCAGCAGGCGACGCCGAGAGGCGGCAGGCAATGATATGCCAGAAGCAAGTCAGTACGCGTAGCAAGGAAAGGGGAGCCGTCGGACGGTTTGAGACCCGCCCAAACTGGCTTATCCTTCCACGACCGCTTTCGAGCCGGTGCGCGATTTCGTGACGGTGATGCGTTTGGGGATGTTCGCCTTCAGGTCCTCCACATGACTGATGATGCCCACAAGCTTGTTGCCACCCGACAAATCCGACAGCAAGCTGATGGCGTTGCCAAGAGCACCCTGGTCAAGCGACCCGAAGCCTTCGTCTACGAACATGGTGTCGAATTCCACGCCGCCAGCGTGCGCCTGTACGATGTCGGACAGCCCCAGCGCCAAGCACAGCGATGCCTGGAACGACTCGCCGCCGGAAAGCGATGACGCGTCGCGCGCCCTGCCGGTAAAGCTGTCGATGACGTAAAGCCCCAGGCCAGCCTTCGAATTTCCCGACGACTCGGCCCAGCGCACCAACTCGAACTGTCCCGCCGTCAATACGCGCAAGCGCTCGTTCGCCGCCGCGATGACGCGATCGAAGTACATGCCCTGCACGTACGCCTCGAAGCGAATCTTTGCCTGCCCGGTCAGGTTGCCATTCGCCGCATCGGCCATCAGCTTGATGCGGCCGTAGCGCTGCTCGATATCGCCCGTACGCTGCAGCACATCCTTCAGCTGGCACAGCACCCGCTCGTTCGCCTGGATGCGCGCGCTCACCGCGCTTTCACGCGCCGCTGACTCCTGCCCCAGCTTGAGAAGCTCATCTTGCTGCGCCTGCGCTTTTTCAACATCGATTTGCGGCAGCTCCGCAAGCTGCTTGGCCTTATCTTCCAGCAGCTTGCGATTCGTCTCGATGTGCTGCTTATTGACCGTAAGTGCCCGCTCCGCCGCATCGCGACGCGCCTTAAGTTCGTCAGCTTGCGCTCGAAGCGCATTCGCCTTACCACGAGCAGCATCAAGCGACGGAAACTCCAGGTCAACCTTTAAATGTGCAACGTGCTGCCGGACAAGTTCACAATTCTGGGAAAGCTGCCGCCATGATTTCTCCGCTTGCTGCGATTGGGCAAGCGCCTGCTGAGCCGCCGCTTCCGCTTTGCCGCAACGCCGCTTCGCCGCCGCCAGCTGCTCAACCGCCTGCTTCGCGTTATTCAAATGCGTGCGAGCTACCGCCGCATCATCTTGGGCCGCTTTGTGCACGCGCAACGCCTCGTTGGCATCGGCAACCGTCAAACGCTGACGCAACGCGTCCGCCGCAGCCATCTGCGCATCCGCCTCTCGCTGCGCTTCATGTTGAGCATCTTTCGCCTTTGCAACGTCGTTGCGCGCCTTGTCCATCGCATCGTGCGCACGCTGCACAATGACGTGCGCAGACGTCGCCTTTTCCTGGCGCTGCTGAGCCTCCGCAAAAGCCTGCTGTACGCGCTCGAGCTTGTTTGCGGCCTGGCTAAGTGCTTCAGATGCCGCCGCTTCGCCGCCGCACTCGGCGTCAAACGAGCGTAATGCGCTCTGCGCCGACTCGAGCACGGTCCGACAACGCTCCGCCTCGCGGGACGCCTGCTCCGCAACGCCCCGGGATGCAGCTTCCCGCTCCGCCGCAGCATCAACTTCGTCGTCGCTTGGAATCGATTCCGTTGCAACAGCCGGAGCCGGATGGTGCACAGATCCGCACACAGGACAGGGCTCGCCTTCTTGCAGGTCGGCCGCCAGCATGCCCGCGCGCCCTGCACGCTGCAGCTTTTGCAGCCGCTGCAACGCCGACGCATCGGCGTCGTGACGCGCTTCCGCTTCTTTCAGGCTGTGCAACGCCTGCTGATGCGGCCCTTCCGCAAGTGCCGCCACGCGCGCCAGCTCGGCGCGACGGTCGACCACCTGCTGCGCATCACGTTGCGCCGTTTGGGCACGCTCGACCGCCGCATGCGCCTCGCTGCAAGCCGCATCGGCGCCGGCAAACGAGTCGAACGCAGCTTGTGCCTGCTTGACCAAGTCCTCCGCAGCAGACTCTTGCGCAACGCATGTCTTCAAATTCTCGTCAAGTTTTTGCGCGCGCAGCGCAGCGGCCTGCGCCGCGGCGGCCTTGCCCGCATACTCGCGAGCATCCGCCAACACGCGTGCCGCCTCGTCCACCTTCGCCTGCGCGGCGTCGAAGCGCCCCTGCGCTTCAGCCTGGCGCACTTCCGCATCAGACAGCTTTTCGACCGCTAATGCGGCATCAGCCCGCTGACGCTCCGCAGTTTCCGCTGCTTCCTTCGCGTTCGCGCTGGCCTTTTGCGCCGATTCCGCTGCCGCAGCTTCTTCCCGCAGCTTCCGCTCGGCCTCCTGAAGCGCTTTGTATTTACCCAGCGTGCCCTCGATCACCGCCGCCTGCTCAACAGCCTGTGCGCACTGGTTATCGGTAGCTTTCGCAGCCTCGAAATCAGCCTGAAGCTGTGCCGACTTCGCCTCATGTTCCGCAAGAACGCTTTGCAACCTCTTTTGGTCCAGCAACGTTTGCTCACGCGTTTGAGCGCGCATCGTCAAACCATTAGCTTCTCGCCACTTGTTGCGCAACGCCTCGGTCTCCCCGTGCAAGCGCTGCAACTCCGGACGGTCAGCGCCCAGCAAGCTCTCAAGCAGCTCGGCAAGCCAATCGCCCAGTGGCGCAGCTCCGCGGACACGTTCCGCCAGTTCTTGCTCACGCGGGTCTTCGGGCGGGAACGCAACCGCTCGGGCACTCGCAACAACCTCGCGCTTCAACGACTCGTTTTCGCGCTCGAGTTTGCGACTCTCCTCGCCCAACCGTTCCTGCAACCGCTCATGCTTTTGCGTAGCGAACAGCTTGCGGAAGATGCCCTCGCGCGTAGCCGTGTCGGCGGTAAGCAGTTTGCGGAACTCCCCCTGCGCCAGCATAACAATCTGCTTGAACTGGCTTGCATCAATGCCAAGCAGCTCTTCGACTTCGGTTGTTACCTTGCGAACACCGTTGATGCAGCGCCCGCCGGGAAATTCTATCTCGGCATTCGCCGTTTCCTTCGTGGTGCCTTCTCCGCGCAGCTTTGCGCGCTCATAATCGGGATTGCGCTTCACGCGATACGTTTGCCCGCGATACAAAAACTCCAGCTCAACGAACATTTTGCTTGCTGGGTCAGCATAATCGCTACGCAAGCTCGACGCGCTGCGCGCCCCGTTTTTGCTGTCGCCGCTTGCTTCACCGAACAACGCGAAGCAAATGGCGTCGAAAATCATGGTTTTGCCCGCACCCGTGTCACCGCACACCAGGTACACGCCCGACGTGCCAAGCGTGCGAAAATCGATGACCGTTTCATCTGCGTACGGGCCAAACGCGGACATCGTCAGCTTCAGCGGCCTCATTTCGCGCCCCCTTCCTGCCCATCAGGCCCTTTTGCCACGTCGTGCTCAACGCCGGCAATAACCTTGCGCGCAAACGTTTTCTGAACCTCGTCAAGCTCATTGCCAACCTGGACCTCGTAGAACATCGAGAACAGCTCCAACATGTCCAGCTTATCCGGGTCCGATGTCGAGGCAGTCTGCGTGCGATTCACCAGCACGTTGAGATTGTCGTAATCAAGCGACATGACGTTCGGATACACCTCGCGAAGCTTCGCGAGCGCATCAAGCTGCGGGTGCTCGTCGGTTAACGTGATATGCACGTAGTCCTGCAGCGGATTACGCAACTCGACCGGTTCAGCGTCCGGCGCAACTGCCGCACTATCGGAATCTGTCGCACTTGCCTCACAAACGTCATCCGCACCACAAGCCGCCAGCCCATCAGCACCGACGTGGCCGGTCTGCCCCTGTTCCAATCGCCCATCGGTATCATCGGCGCCTTCGCAACCCGTATCGGCCGACACGGCCAGCAGCGTTCCCAGCGCGCCGCGCACTTCGCGAACATCATGCAACGGCTCAAACGGGATAAGCTCCGTGGAAACACATGCGCCAACCGCATCACCGGGCGCCTTTTCTCCCAGTTCAACAAGCACAACACTTTTGTTGTAGCGCGCTTCGCTAAACGAATACTTCAGCGGCGAACCCGAATAACGCACCGTGTCACGGCCCACGCGCTGCGGGCGATGCACATGCCCCAGCGCCACGTAATCAAACGCGTCGTACACCGACGCATCCACGTTATCAATGCCGCCAAGCTTGATTTCGTCATCCGCGCGATCAGGCGAAACGCCGCATGCCGTTACCAGCTGATGCGACAGCACGACATTGCGCGCATTCGCGTCGATCTCGCACGCGCCCAACACCGCGCGCAGCGCAGCCGAGTAATCGTCCCCTATTTCCCCATCGGGAAAATACCGGCGCACATCGCCCGGCTTCAAAAACGGCAGCAGCCAAAACGCCACATCGCCCCATTCGTCTTCCAGAACAACGCGCTCGACCTCACCCGCATACACCGGCGGGAAACACACGCCCTGGCTTTCCAGCAAACCCTGCGCATATGCGATACGCTCCGCCGAATCATGGTTGCCGGGAATAGCAAGCACGCGAAGGCCCGCCGCCACCGCATCGGTCAAAAACGCATCGAATACCGTGACGGCTTCCGCACTTGGCGACGCCTTGTCGTAAATATCACCAGCAATAAGCAAGGCTTTGACCTGGCGCTCTTCTGCAATTCGCAGAATTTGCCGCAAAATATGCCGCTGATCATCCAGTAACGAAACGCCATTCAACCGCTTGCCAATATGCAAGTCGGACACATGCAGCAACCTCACACCAACCAGCCCCTTCGCTATTTCACGAACTTGAACTCTTCTTATAGGAACAATTCCAAGCGTACTTTTTGCATACCTGAGTTATTGTCCCGCAGACCGCTTTTCGACGAGTCCCACAGATGTCGCTTTTAAAAAAAGTTAGATACACTGCTTTTCGTCATCCCTGCAAGAGAAACAACGGGCAGGCGCCCCAAATCGGCACTCAAAACCACTGCACAAAGCGATACTGGCGCTCGAAAGCGAAGCGCTATAGATAATCCCGCACCGCCGTGACAACATCGCCATTTACCTGGCGAATGCGCTGGTCAGCGAACATCTCGTCAACAGACAGCCACCGGCACTCTTTACCGCCACTTGTTTTAAACGATAGAGATTTCCACTGTTCGGGCATGCGTTTCACAACCGCCTGGTAGAGCCGATAATGGTAATAACGCAGTTGGTTGCCATGCTCGACGCACTCTTTCTCCGATTCAGCGTCGACCACAAACGAAATGTCAAAATCATCGTAAGGAATATCGTATTGCTCCGAAAGGTAGTACGCCAGCCTACGAGCCTCGTCAGGTGCAGGATCGGTAGTTTTCTTGTTAGGAAGGAAATCGCAGTCCCAGCCGTGATCGCGATACAGCAAAAACCGGTTGCCGAAGCCATCGCCGCACCCTTTGACGGCGATAAGCGAACTTCTAACCTCGGTTCTATCCATGCGCCTGATGTCCTCAAACAGTTGCCGGTCGGTATAACGATTTCTGCTTGCACGACGCCATTGCCAAACCCCGTAGCAGGCAAACAATATGCCTATAATAGCTAAACCATTCTGAAGAATCACGGGAAAGCCAGCAGAAAGCGCAGTTGCAAGATAGAACACACCTGCTACCGCGTCCGCAACACCGTGGCCAACCGACAACGATCCAATCGCATCTTTATGCGCAAGCAAAACCGCATTCAAATCAGATTCTTCAATCCGCAGAACCATCTGCACGCCCCTTTTATCAATCCCTCTTGCAATGTGGTTCTGTAGTTTATCAAACATCAGTTCGTTTTTCTAGCATAAAACGAACTGATGTTCCCGTCATTTACTTATCTTTGACCGTTGTGCTTCTTATTCCCCGCATACGCCCCAACAGCAAAACCGCCCGCAATTTCGCGAGCGGCTTCTTGCAAAGTAAGCCTTCTATTAAATGCAACGGCGCCAAGCCCCAAAAGCTACTCCGCCTTCGCGGGTGCATCGAACTGGCCGGCGCAGTGCGGGCAGCGCGTGGCGCCTTCCTTAACCTCTTCCAGGCAAAACGGGCACGTGGGCACGGCCGCGGGCGCCTCTTCTTCCTTGCCCGTCAGCTTCTCGCCGATGTTCTGTGCCTTGTTCACGGCCTTCACCAGCACAAACACCACGAATGCCACAATGAGGAAGTTAATGCACGCGCTGATGAACGCGCCGAAGTCGATGTCGGTGCCGGGCACCACCAAACCGGAAATGGTATCGGCGCCGCCACCTGCGATGACGGAAATCAGTGGGTTGATGATGTTCGTGGTCAGCGCCGTCACGATAGACGTGAACGCACCGCCGATGATAACGCCAACGGCCAGGTCCATAACGTTGCCGCGATTAATGAACTCCTTGAACTCGGCGAGAAACTTCTTCACCCTCAACCCCCTTCTTCCCAGATAGCACGCCGCAAAACAGCGCCGCCTTCAACACAAACGGCGCCATTGTAGCAGGGGCTTAGCGCAAAGGCCAATAGTGCGCGAGGGCCTGTTGGAAAAAATCGCTCATGTATGTGATTTAACTTGGATGTTTTTGATAGCGAGGCCAACAAGTTTACGTTTTCCCAGTTCACAGACGGGTCGATTTTCGGGCTTCACCGTGCAGGGCGATTAAATCACATACATGAGCGATTTTTGTTTGGAGCCCCGTTGCAAAACATGGCCGACGCTGCGATTTGCAACGTCGGCCGAATCAGCAAGCTTTTCATCCGCGCTTCGTCAAGCATCAAGCGACCTTCACAGCAGTACGTTTCGCCCGCCCGCAGTCGTGGCAAGTTGCCGCTCACGGCTTTGACTCAGCAGCAATGCCAATGCGCATCAGCACGCAACGTTACGTGGCCAACGTCCGCGCCGCCGCAACCAACTTGCTAGCCCAGCGTGATGCCGCCGGTGGTGAAATGCAGGATCCCGAAGGGCGTTTGGGCATCGGGCAGCACGGGGAACAGCGACGGTTCGGACACGCCAAGGGCAAGCGCCACGCCCGCGGAAACGGCCGCAACCACCAGCAGCACGCCTCCGACCAGCAGAAACGCCTTCCATGCCTGCGCGTTGCGCCGCAGCCATGCCATAGCGCCAAGCGCCGGCGGCTCGGGCTGCTGCCCGCCGCGCGCCACGCGCAGGAAGATCAGATTCGGAAACGGGGCTTCGAGCGCAACGTTCGACGTCGAGACGCAACTCGCAAGCGGCGGCAAACCCGCCTTGCATCATGCAATAGTTAGAACTCGTAAGGCGGGTTGCCGGAGAAGTCGGCGATGGCGCCGTGCGCGTCCTTCAGGTAGAACACCTCGAAAATGGGGTTGTCGGCGGTTTCGTACTGCCCCTTCACGATAGGATTTTCCAGGCACATCTCCTTCACGGACATATCGTTCACGAACACGGCCGTGCCGTGCAAGCGAATCCACACATACTCGGGGCTGGACACCGAAATCTCAATCTCGGGATTTTCCTGCATGTCCTTGTACACGTCCTTCGTATTGTTCGTGCAGAACCACAGCTTGCCGTCCTTCTCGCCCGAGAACATGAACGGGCGGCACTTCGCCTTGCCGTCACGACCGACGGTGGCCAGATACTGCACGGGGTTGGCCTGCAAAAACTCGACGATTTTTTCCATGATGAATACCTCCTGTACGATTTTCGCTCGGAAAGGCTTCACGTTCCTTTCGCTGTGGATATATAATCACCGTAGCGCTTGATTTGAAAGTAAGCACCTTTTTGTGTTGTAGGTACCTGTTAGTAACTATTGCGTTTTACCTGCGGATACAGAAAGTTCAAAATATGAAGAAAGGTCCACTATGACTCAGCAAACAACGAAAGCCGCACTGCCGGCCTGCCCTGTGGAAACCACGCTGTCACTTATCGGCAACAAATGGAAAGTGCTCATCCTGCGCGACCTCGCGCCGGGTAAAAAGCGTTTTGGGCAGCTGCAAAAGTCCATCGGCAACGTGTCGCAAAAAGTTTTGACCGCGCAGCTGCGTTCCATGGAAGCCGACGGCCTCGTGCATCGCGAAGTATTCGCCGAAGTGCCGCCGCGCGTGGAATATTCCCTCACCGACCTGGGCGAAAGCCTCAAACCCATCCTCAACTCCATGTGGGCCTGGGGCGAAAACTACAAGCAGCGCTTCGGGCAATAGGCGCCAAGCAAATAGCGTGCCGCAATCGAATAAAGCGAGCAGATCGAACCGCCCATATCGCCATCGGCGTCGCCAAGTAAGCATGCCTCGCAAGCGTCAGAAAAGCCATCACGCGCCGAGTACTACCACCTTCAACCACGACTCGCTTGCCCAGAGCGCAAGGCTCGACCACCTTGTCAGGCAATGCTAACGGAAGGAAATCGCAATATCCTTCCGTTATGCCGCTCCTTACGGAAGGATAGGGCGATTTCCTTCCGTTACCGACTATCTCCCGAAGCGAAAAGGGCGCGTATGGTGCCTGCATACCTCGCCGCCAAAACAATCCGCGATCTACCGTGTCCCATCCCCTAGCAGCTGGCGAACAGGGCCGTGAGTTTTTCGCGGTCGATGGTGCCGTCGGGGCGTTCGGCTTGCGCGAGGGCCCACATGGTTTTCGCCAGCAGCGCTTCGGTGGTTGCCGCGCCGCCCATGAACACGCCGGGGCGGTTGCAGAACGCGCGACCCACCTCGTACACGCTCAAGTCGGCGCCCTCGAAGGGGCACTGCGTGGTCATCACCAGCGTTTTGTCGGCATCGGCCCAGTTCAGCAGCGCGTCCGTCACGCCCGCGTACTCCGGGATGCCGCCCAGCCCGAACGCCTCCACCACCAGCGCGTCGCACAACGGGCGCAGCGCGTCGATCACGCACCCGTCCATGCCCGGCGTCACCTTGAGTGCCATCACGCGCGGGTTCAGCGTGTCGAAGAACCGCGGAGCGGAAGGCCCTGCCACCGCAAAACCACGTTCGGCAGCACCCGAAGGCACAGAAACGCCTCCGTGCTCTTCGCACGCGGAGCAGCCGTCAGCCGAAAAGCCCTCTCTGCCGGCCCTCGCTTCGCCCGCCGGCGCGCAACCATCCGCCACGCCCAGCGCCATCAGCTCACGCGCGCCCGTCGCCCACTGCACGCCGCTTTCGCCAACCACGCCCAAGTCGGGCACGTTCAAACTGTCGAACGCCTCGAAATCACGCGTGCGCACCTTGCGCGCCGCCGTGCCCGCGATCACCTTGCCGCCGAACGCCACCAACACGCCCGCAGCCGAATCGTCGCAGGCCACGCACACGGCATCGAGCAGGTTGCGCTTGCCATCGGTGCCGGGATCGCCCATGGGCAGCTGCGAGCCGGTCAGCACCACGGGCTTCGGGCTGCGCTGCACCAGATACGACAGCCCCGCCGCCGTGTACGCCAACGTATCGGTGCCGTGAAGGACCGCAAACCCGTCGAAATCGTCGTAGCGCCGACGCACCTCGCCCGCGATGGCCAGCCATCCCTCCGGGCGCATGTTCGTGCTGTCCACGTTCATGACCTGCGACACCTCGGCATGGCACATCTGCGCGACCTCGGGAACGAACGCAACCAGCTGCTCGCCCGTCAACGCCGGCGCAAGCCCGCTGCCCTCTTCAGCCGACGCGATGGTCCCGCCCGTCGCAATCACCAAAACCCGTTTCATATGCGCCCCTTCCCCCAAATGATCCGCGGCTCCGTTAAGCAAATACCGATCGCTACTGTACCCCGAGATACGCGCAACCAGCCCCTCGAACCCGCAAATCCCCGAAATGGCTGGCAAGGACGCCCACACCAAAACCAAACCCGCAACCGCCGAACCCGTAGCCGCAGCCGTCCAGGCGCGCCATCCGCAAGAGCAAGCCGCCCAAGCGCAAGCCTTCGCAACCGCAACCGCCGAACCTGCAGCCGACCAGGGCGGCGGCTTTCCGAGCTCAGATTCATGATCTCGCCCCGTGCTTCCTCCGGGCTTCTCTCGGAGCGCCTGAAATCGGCCTCGAGGGGGCGCTGGAAGAAGCGCAGCGCACGTTCGATTCGCTGCGGCGGCTGTTGAGATGGTGCATACGTGAACCTCGGTCTCTCTTCGGGATGAATCGGCTTGGAAGTCGGAATCGCCCCTAGGAGTACTTGCCGCGCAGCGGATCGAGGCTGCGCTCGAGGATGCCGTTCATGTGCGCTATGGCGATCCTGTAGTTCACGATGGGCACGCCGCACGTGTCCCGCCCCGCCGCAAGAAGGTCGACCTTGTTGAAGGCGACCACGCAGGGCATGGCCTTCTCGGCGAACGCCGACAGCAGCTCGCAGTCCCGGTCGGACACGCCGCGGGTGGCGTCCACCACCAGCACGGCCACGTCGCAGCGGCGCAGCTCGTCGCGGGCCCTGCCCGCTGTTAGCGCTACTGTAAAAACAACCCTTTATACGCTTTTAGTTCGGTAAATTACACGGTTTCCGATCGGTATTTTGCGCGCCTGCCGCCCGGGAAAGCGCGGCTCGCCCCCTTACGCCCCGCTCTCGCGCAGGTGCGCGCGACCGAGGGCTACGGCTACGAGCGCTATGACGGCGGCCCATGCGAACGTCACGCCCACTTCGCCGAACGCTTGCAGCGCCAAGCTCGCCGTGATGTCGGCGGCTTCCGACACTTGCGTCATGGCATCGGTGGCCCAGTAAAACGGGGTGAACGCCGCGGCCAGGCGCGTGCTTTCGCCCATCACCGAAAGAGGAATCCAGGCGCCGCTGAAGAAGCTGCACACCAGGCCGAAGATATTGCCCGCGCCGTTTGCCATGGTATCGCTGGCGCCAAGCTGCCACATAAGGAAGCCCGCCGCGCCTCCCACCAGGGCAAACCCCAGCTGCGCGGCAAGCACCACACACACGGCGGCAAGCGGCGCGCCCTGCCCAAGCGGGTTGAACACCACCAGCCCTGCCGCAGCGATTACGGCCCAGATGGCCACCGAGAACAGCGCGCACGCCAACCCCACCTGCAAGCCGTAGCGCCCGCTTGGCACGGGGCCCAGCACCAAGCGTCGCCGCAACGCGCCGCGCCGCAACGACGACAGCCCCACGGCAATGAAGATCGACGACGCCGCGAACAAGGCATATGCCGAAAACGCCGCGTAATTCACGTACTTCGCCGAAAGGCCCTGCGAATCCACCGCAAGGAAACCCACCGGCGTCTCGTTCGCGCACGCCTCGTCCGCGTTGCGCGCAACATCGGCCGCCGACGCCGCTGCATCGCTTGCCGCAAAGCCGTACAGCGACTGCGCGAACTCCCTCACGCGCTGGTCGACCAGCGACCCGCGAGCGCTCTGGTAGCTGATCACCGTTTGCAGCTCGGGAGCGTCCCCGCCCGTGCGCGCGGCGGCAAGCAAGTCGCCCTGAAACCCCTCGGGGATGATCAACACGTAGCTGGCCAGGTCTTTCGCCGACGCGTCCTGCAGCCCGAACGTGCTGTCGTCCACGTGCACCTCTTCGGCATCCTTCAAGGCGAACGCGGCAAGCGCCGCCGACGCATCGGTCCCGTCGCGGTCGATCACCGCCACCTTCGGGGAGTCGGCCTTGAACTCGCCATGCGGCGTAACCTCGATGGCACCCGAGCCCAACAACGACATGGCCCCCAGCGCAACCATATATATGAGCAAGTAATTCCAATGGCGCGCGGCCACTTTCAACGCAAGCTTAAAGACGTTCATAGTTGTGCCCCCTCATCAGCAGCGCCGCCGCCACGAAGAACACGGCAGCCATGGCAACCAGCACGCCCACCGTACTGAAGAACGGCGTGAGCGAGTCGTAGTACGTCAGGTCGTAGAACGCGTTGGCCGCCTGCGCCGCCGGGTTGATCAGCACCGCCCACGGCGCGGTTTGCGAAATCTGGTCCGCCAGCTGCATGGCCGGCTCGCCGTACAGGCCCGCGAACAGGGCGCACAGACAGGTGATGCCCGTAGCCAGGCCCACCTTGCCCGCAACGGGCATGCCCGGCAGCGCGCCAAGCACCGCGCCGAAGCCCACCGACATAAGCGCGCAAGCCGCGATGGCCACCACTGCCAGCCCATCGCGACCGCCGAATTCCACGCCCAGCACCAGCCGCATGTACGCGAAAGCTAGAAGCAAGCATGCGAACACCACCGCGAAGCTGGCAGCCATGGAAACGGCCAGCTGGCACGTGGTTGAAGCACCCGACACCTGCCGGCGCGCGCCCACCGCCGACGTGTTCGCGCGCACCGCCGAGACCGAGTGGATGGCCACCGTGATGGACATGAGCGCCGCGAAGCCCATAAGCGCATAGTAGTAGCGCACGGTGCCGCTTGACGCCACGCGCAGCACGTCGACCTGCTGCGTGCCCACCGCGTCGGCCATGAATGCCTGAACCGTCTGGTCAGCGTCGGGCGTTTGCGCAAACGCCTCCAGCTGCGCATCGGTCGGCGGGGCCTGCAGGTCGGCCGCGCCCGCCTGCGCCAGGAACACTTGCTTCATTTCCGCATACAGCTGCCGATAGCGGTCGAGCACCGCGCGCACGATGCTCTGGTCAAGCGTGTCGGAGGCAAGCGGCGAGACGTCCATGGACGGCAGCCCTTCACCGTCCACCGTGATCGCCGCGGCCGCATCGCCGGAAAGCACCAGGTCACGGGCCGCATCGGCATTCGCCACCTCGCGTACGTCCAGCAGTTGGTCGTCGCCTTCGGCCGACACCTGCGCCAGCATCTCGCGGAAAAACGTGGCACGCGTGGCGTGATAGTTCTCGTCGGCCACCACCGCGCAGCTTACGGGATCAGCGCGGTAGTATTCGTCGAAGTTCGCGAACATCACGTGGAACAGCGTCGCCAGCACCAGCGGAAATGCGATAACCCACACCAGCACGTCGCGTTGGCGCACCAGCATGCGAACGGTATGGAAGAACAGCGCTTTCATGACGCCCCCTTAGTCGCGCAGCTCGCGGCCGGTGATTTCCAGGAACACGTCGTTAAGCGTGGGCGGCTCGGAGTAGACGCGGCCCACGGCCACGCGCGCGGCCTTCAGTGCGCCCAGCACGTCCAGCAGGTTCCGCTCGCTGGCCTCGCATGTGGCGCTGAGCTGGCCATTCGCGAATTCGCAGCCGATGACGTGTGGCAGCGCACGAACCGCGCTGGCAGCCGCCTGGCCGCGTGCGTCCGGTGCGCCGGGCAGCTCCACCACAATCTTCTCGCCCACGGCGATGCCGCGCTTCAGCTCGTCGTTGGTGCCCTGCGCCAGAATGCGCCCGCCGTCCATGATCATGATGCGCGTGCAGATTTGCTCGACTTCCTCCATGTAATGGCTGGTGTAGACCACGGTGGCGCCCTCGTCGCGCAGCCGCACGATACCGTCCAGGATGGAGTTGCGGCTTTGCGGGTCCACGGCCACGGTGGGTTCGTCGAAGAAGATGAGCTCGGGCTTGTGCGCGATGCCGCACGCGATGTTCAGCCTGCGCAGCAAACCGCCCGACAGCTTGCCCGGACGCATGCGGCGGTAATCTTCCAGGCCCACGAACTCGATGGCCTCGTCCACCAGCGCTCGACGGCGCTTTTTGTCGGGAACATACAGCGCGCAGAAGCAGTCAACGTTTTCAGCCACGGTCAGCTCGTCGAAAACGGCCACCTGCTGCGGCACCACGCCGATGCGGCGCTTCAGGTCGTAACGCGTCGGCGACATAGGCTCGCCAAACAGGCGGATGTCGCCCTTGTCGTAGGTGAGCAGCTGCAGCATGCAATTCATGGCCGTGGTTTTACCGCAGCCGTTCGGCCCCAGAAGGCCGAAAATCTCGCCTTTGTCGATGCTCAAGTTGAAGTGGTCCAGCGCCAGCACATCGCCGTAACGCTTCACCAAATCCACCACCGACACCACCGGCCGCGACACGTTCGTCGTTTCCATTTCGGTCACCTTTCTCCGAGGAACCTGACAAGAAATGGGACAAAGGGACAGTCCCTTTGTCCCATTCCAGCGCATGGTGCCGATGCAGGTCCAACAGAACGTTTTCACATGACGCCATCATGCAGTATTCGCCGTTAACAAACTAGTGACTTTTGTCACGAATCTGCGAAATGCCTGATGAGCAGCCTGAATTGCGCGCTGCGTCCGCGCAAGCGTCTTCGCGCCCGCCAACAACGGCAACCGCGTCTGCTAGTATGGCCGACATGGATAGATTTCTGGACAAAGCCATCGTTACGGCGTGCTGCTTGGCAGTTTGCGGCTGCGCGCTTGCCGAAAGCGGAGCGGCGCAAAACTCTGCGCTAGCGAGCACGCAAACCCTGGCGCTTGCCCTCAGCATGCTAGGCGCACTTGCTTGCAGCGCCGCCTTCGAGATAGCCCCAGCGCCATGGAACGTGCTCGCACCCAGCGCGTACTGCGCAGCCGCGCTCGCATGCGGGCAAGCCGCCGCGTTCATTCCCCTTGCGGCTTACGATTTCATGCGCTGCGTATTCCGACCCGATGCCTCGCGCGCAGCGGGCCTTCTTGCCTTGGCCGCCCTTGCAACGTGCATCGCGCGCCAGGCGCTTCCGCCTGTTGCCACCATCGTGCTGGTCTGCATAACCGCGGCGGCCGCGGCCCTTTCCGCACGCACCAGCAGCGCCGAAGCGCGGCAGCGCATCGCTTACCGCACGCGCGACGCGTTAAAATCGCAGGCCATCACCCTGCGCAGCAAAAACCGCAACCTCGCCGAAGCACTCGAAGAGCTCGAAAGCGAATCAACCGGCCGCGCGGCACGCTCGAACGTCGAACGCCCCGCAAGTCCAAACGGCAGACGCACAGCAAATGCCGAATGCTTCGCGGGGCCGGATGGCAGCCACGCGCCAAACGACGCCAGCGCGGCAAGCCCCAGCAAACACCGCATCGCAAACCTAAACGCCGGCATTATCACAACTAGCCCCGGCAACAGCCGCACAGCTACCCCAAGCGCCAGCGGCGCCGCAAACTCGCGCGCTGGCGCAGCAGGCCTCTTCGCCGGCGCCGCCGACCAAGCCCTCGCCAACCCGCCACGGCCCGCCGCCTTCGCCTGCCTTACCGAACGCGAATGGGAGGTGGCCCGCCTAGTGGCCGAAGGCCTGGACAACCGCGAGATAGCCGCCGAGGCCTACCTCAGCGAAGGCACCGTCCGCAATAACATCAGCAACATCCTGTCGAAAATGTCCCTCAAGAACCGCACCCAAATAGCCGTCACCTTCTGGAAAAGCAGGGAAAACTAGGCGCACACCGGCAACCCGGCAAGCCTTTGCGCAAAAAATCGGCACCCAGTCACCCACGAACTGCACGTCAACCCCCATTTACGGCAGGGCGGGGGCGAACGTAAAGTCGCCTGCATCCTGTTCCGTTAGCTCGTTCAGGCAAAACGTCATGTACAGCGGGGCGTACGTGATCACGCCTTCTTGCGACAGGTTGTTGCGCGACAGCACAAACGCTTCCTTCAGCTTGTAATCGCGAATGCCCATCAGGTGGTCAAGCGCCGCATGCGCCCGCACTTTCTTGCCCGACTTCACCTCAATCGGAATGACGTTGCCGCTTTTACCCTCCATAAGAAAGTCCACTTCACCTGCCGCTTCCGACTGGTAATACCACAGGTCAACGCCCTGCGCGGCAAGCTCCTGCGCCACCACGTTTTCATACACGCCGCCCAGATTCGGGTCCTTCATGCCCAGGTAAATCGACCGCGCCGTAGCTAGCGGATACCGCGACACCAGCATTCCCGTGTCCGACTCGTATAGCTTGAACCGCGAAGCCTGCTCCGTGCGTTTCAACGGGCAGCGCGCCTCGGTGGTCTGCAGCACCTGCAGCCCCACGCCCGCATTCACCAGCCACAAAAAATCGTGATGGAACGATTCCATGCGCGCCGCCTTCTTCAGCGACGCCAGCTTGAATCGATGCAGGTCGCCCTCAAGTTGCAAGGGAATCTGGTCGAAGATAGCGCGAACCTCGAACGCACGAGCGCCCGCATACTTGCCGATGTCCTGCGCGTATTGCTGCACCAGCGATGCCTGCAACGTCCGCGTTTCAGCCAGCGAGTAGCCCGTGTCCACATACCGCTGTACCACCTCGGGCATGCCGCCGGCAACCATGTACGCCCGATAGTTGCGCATCATGATGTCGTGCAGGTACCCGTCGACAGCGCGCCGCTCGCGCAAGCATTCGCGAATCTGGTCGAGAAACCGCTGCTCGACGCCCACGGCCCAGCAGAACTCCTCGAAGTCCATCGGCCGCATGACAATCTGCTCGACGTATCCCACGGGAAACGAAGAGATGCCCTTAAACTCAGTGCCCAGCATGGAGCCGGAGAACACGAACGAATAGCGACCGTCCTCGACAAGCGCCTTCATAAGCGTGACGATATCCGGATGCTCCTGAATCTCATCGACGAAAACGAGCGTGTCGCCTTCCACCAAGGGCATATCCGACAGCAGCGCAATGCGGTTAATGAAGTCCACGGCGCTTTCGGCGCTGGCAAGCGCGCTTTTCGCCGCCTTATCAAGCAGCAAGTTCACCTCGAAATAGCAGGAGTAGCTCGATTTCCCGAATTCGCGAATGGCATAGCTTTTCCCAATTTGTCGAGCACCGGTCACCAACAGTGCCTTGCTGGATTCATTTTTCCATTTGACCAGCCTTTTTGTCACCTTACGCTGCAGCATTCGTCTCCTCAACCGCACAAATCGGGAAATAGGATAGCCCTATTATTGCACAAATCTGGAAATAGCAATGCCCAAATACCGCACAAATCGGGAAATAGCGATGTCAATAAGACAGTGCTGGTTTAACGGTCATCCGAGCAAATGCACAATAAGGCAGCGCTATTTACCGCCCTTATCAGAATCACCCATTGCCATCAATGCGATAAAGGCAATCATTCCAACCATAAGAAACCCAGTCGAAGAAAGACCAGGAAGGACAGTTGCCCCAGCACACCCAATAAATACGCAAATCGCACCGATAGACCCGATCACGATTTTCAGTTTTACAATTTTCTTGTTTCTCTTCTCGGAAGCAGCGTAGACTTCTTTTTCGTGATCATATTTCATAGCAACTCGCTTGGTCCTCTCTTTTTCTACGAGGACTTCCTTGAATGCAATTGGATCGACAAGGAGTTTAGCTCCACAATAAGGGCAGAATGCTATCAAATTATCCAGGTCGAGATGAATATCGGCACCGCAATTTTGACACTTCATGTCATGCACATACTCGTTCTTCATCCTTAGCCCTTTCAATCCTTTTCAAATCACGCTAGCCCCAGCCATCATACATCTATCTTTGCTGCGTATTCGTGCCCTACGCGCAAAAAGGGCCG